>Ga0207421_10005591_pt1 | contig 14044 bp, 7 predicted proteins | sample SodLakKL_010_SED_4_FD_187542 | JGI IMG/M metagenome (GOLD analysis project Ga0207421, IMG submission 187542) | Alkaline sediment microbial communities from Lake Tanatar, Kulunda Steppe, Russia - 8KL_010_SED (SPAdes) (version 2) | ecosystem: Environmental > Aquatic > Non-marine Saline and...
CAAGTTGCATTAGATTTCAGTCAAGAACCAGAATTTGGTGAAGTCACACTAAGTTCGGGTTTCTACCCAAATATATTTGAAAGAGAAATAATTGCTGGTGGATCAAATAGAGTTGATCATATTGGGTATGACTGTGTCGGTTTTGCAGCTACAAAACCAGATTTCAGATTGCAGTGGCATGGTGATACAAATGAACTATTTTTTATGTTTTTTGCAGATAATGACAGTGAAGATGCAACACTTGTTATAAATACTCCAGATGGGAATTGGCACTGTAACGATGATGCATTTGATGGAACTCTAAATCCCGCAATTGTTTTCAGCGCACCACTTACGGGGCAATATGATATTTGGGTAGGAAGCTATCATGAAGGAGAGTTCATAAATGGTAAACTTCTTATTATAGAAAACCTAGATGTGGATGATCAAACAATTGATTGGAATCTAACACCACACTTTGGCGTGAAAAGCCTTTCTGCAGGTTTTTTACCAGATCCATATTCTGTTTTGATCTCAGCAGGTGGTACAATAAACATAAGAGAATCAAATCTTGGTAGAGATTGCATTGGATATGTTGCTGAAGCCCCAGATTTTAGACTTCAATGGTCTGGAAACAGTTCAAGACTAATATTTTCTTTTGTTGCTAATATTCCATCTGATGACACGACTTTAATAATAAATTCTCCTAATGGGAGTTGGCATTGCAACGATGACGCTCATTCCAATACTTTAAATCCCCAAGTAATTTTCCACAATCCATCACAAGGACAATATGATATTTGGGTTGGTACTTATCATAATGTTGATCTAATTAGGGGCAAATTACTTATTTCTGAAATAGATGATAATATCCCCTAGAATTAGTCAATTTGCATAATATGCTGTTCGTGTAAATAGGGTAGTTTCCCAATTTGTGATCTCTAAAAAAAACAATCCAATGACAAGTCTTATGAATATTAAATAACAACATCTCATTAACAATATTATATATGGATACTATAATTATAAACGAAAATTTTGCATATACTAACAAAACCGTAATAGTAAAGGGCATCTCTTATCCATTATCATCTATCAAAGAAATTGGCTTTTCAGTATTAAAAACAAAGTTAAATAATATACCAACAGGAACTAGCTATTCCTTCACTTTGATTCTGGATAATTGTGAGAGTATTCAACTTAACAATAGCTTGGGTTTTTTCACAAATAAAAAGATAGCTAAACTCTCCCATGCTTACACATTTCTAACAAGTGAAACTTTTAATATTAGATATAATAAATATAAACAAGAATTGAACAACAAGGGATATTTTGAATACAATTCGGGCTTTTCAACATGTCAATTTTATGCTAATGGTAATATCTTAAAAGGAAAAAAGTGTATTAACATAAAAAAAGCTAATAAGGAAGGCTTTATTTGGTATGGTACATCGCGTGGTATTCCTGGTGCTCATCATTACTCAACAAATCCTACCCAAGTTACTGTTAGTGAAATAAAAAGAAGATACTTCAGCTCTAAAAAAATCAGTATAAATTTTGCTACAAACTCAGACGTAATGTTTTATCTTCTAAGAGAAATTGCAAGTGATTAACTAACCAACCAGATGTCATCAGGTATCCATCAGCTCGAGAAGCGCCTCTGGGAATCCGCCGACAACCTCAGGGCCAACTCCAACCTCAGCTCCTACGAATATTCCACCCCGGTGCTTGGACTCATCTTCCTGCGCTACGCCTGGCACCGTTTCAAGCCGGTCCATGATCGCATCGGATCGCAAAGCACCGGCCGCCGCGTCATCGGGCCGGAACACTACAAAGCCGAGGGCGTGCTTTTCCTGCCCGAGGAGGCCTGGTACGACCGGCTCCTCGAAATGCCCGAAAACCGGGACATCGGACAGGCCGTCAACCAGGCCATGGAAGCCATCGAACGCTCCAACCCGGAGCTGCGCGACGTGCTGCCCAAAACCTACAAACGCTTCGAAAACCCGATCCTCAAAGACCTGATCAAGGCCTTCTCGACCATCCCGATGGATGTGGAAGGCGACGTCTTCGGCCGCATCTACGAATATTTCCTCGGCAAATTCGCCATGAGCGAGGGGCAGCGCGGCGGCGAGTTCTTCACCCCCACCTCCCTGGTCAAACTCATCGTGGAAATCATCGAGCCCTACCGGGGCAAGATCCTCGACCCGGCCTGCGGTTCAGGTGGCATGTTCGTGCAAAGCGAGTACTTCCGCCGGTCCCATACGGCACAAAACGGCGGCGTGCTGTCTATCTACGGACAGGAAAAGGTCGAGGCCACCGTCCGCCTCTGCAAGATGAACCTGTCGGTGCACGGACTCGAGGGCGACATCAAGGCCGGCAACACCTATTACGAAAACCTGCACAACTGCGTTGGGCAGTTCGACTTCGTCATGGCCAATCCGCCGTTCAACGTGAACGGGGTGGATCGCGAAGCCATCGAGGGCGACCCGCGGTATCCGTTCGGCATCCCCCGCACCGACAACGCCAACTACCTGTGGATCCAGGAGTTTTACAGCGCCCTGAACGACCGCGGCCGGGCCGGATTCGTCATGGCCAACTCGGCATCCGATGCGCGCGCATCCGAAATGGAAATCCGCCGCCGGCTCATTGAAAACCGCTCCGTGGATGTGATGGTTGCCGTGGGACCCAATTTCTTCTACACGGTAACCCTGCCCTGCACGCTCTGGTTCTTCGACAAGGGCAAGCGGGATACGGATCGTGCTGACAAGGTGCTGTTCATCGATGCGCGTCAGATTTTCCGTCAGATCGACCGCGCACACCGCGACTGGACACCGGCGCAGCTTGAATTCCTGGCCAACATCGCGCGGGTGTACCGGGGCGAGGAGCCGGAAAACCGGGAGGACAGCGAAACCCTCATGCAGCAGCACTTTCCGGATGGATCCTATGTGGATGTCCCCGGTTTGTGCAAGGTGGCCACGGTTGAGGAAGTCGAAGCCCAAGGTTGGAGCCTGAATCCGGGTCGTTATGTGGGCGTAACCGCCCGGGAGGATGATGACTTTGACTTCAAGGAGCGGCTGACGGAGATGAATGAAGAACTTGAAATGCTGAACGCTGAGGCTCGAGAGCTGGAAGAGAGGATTTATGAGAATGTGTTGAAATTGTTGGAGAGCTGAGTGTGAAACTAATGCCGTTTTCAGAACTCGTGGAAATTAATCCACGCGTCAAGTTAATGAAAAACCAAAATTACCCCTTTGTTGAGATGGGCGTGGTTCAGCCAGGTAAAAAGCTTGTAAAGGCAGGTGAAGTCCGAGAATATAAAGGAGGAGGTTCGAAGTTCTTTTCCAGGGATACGTTATTTGCTAGAATAACACCATGTCTTGAAAATGGAAAAATTGCCCAATTTAACAGCTTCAAAGGAGATGTAGGTTTTGGGTCAACTGAGTTCTTTGTATTTCGTGCAAGATCAGAAATATCTGATCCAGATTATGTTTACTACCTTTCAATTTCAGATTATCTAAGGAAACCTGCTGAGAGAAGTATGTCTGGAGCATCCGGCCGCCAACGAGCCGATATGAATGCAATTGTAAATATCGAAGTTCCTGCACCACCCCTTTCCACCCAACGAAAAATCGCTTCCATCCTTTCCGCCTACGACGACCTTATTGAAAACAACTTGCGACGCATCAAGATCCTGGAGGGAATGGCCTGGGACCTCTACCGGGAATGGTTTGTGAAGTTCCGGTTCCCTGGGCATGAAAAGGTCCGGTTTGTGGATTCGGAGTTGGGACGGGTACCGGAGGGCTGGGAAATTGTTCCATTCACAAAAGTTTCTGACGTGCTTAGTGGTGGTACACCAACTACTAAAGTTGAAGAATTCTGGAATGGAAAAATTCCGTTTTTTTCGCCAAAAGATGCTTCAAATTATTACTATGTTTTAAAAACAGCTAAAACTATAACTGAATCGGGATTGAAGAAATGCAATAGTCGTCTATATCCAAAAAACACTGTTTTTATTACAGCCAGAGGAACAGTTGGAAAAGTTGTGATGCCTGCAACTGATATGGCTATGAATCAATCCTGCTATGCTCTACAAGGGAGAGAGGGTATTAGCCAGCATTATCTTTTTCTTGCAGTAAAAGACAAAGTGGATTATTTAAAGAAGAATACAGGTGGGGCTACTTTTGATACCATTGTTGTAGAAACTTTTGAAAGAATGCTAACCGTAAAGCCACCTCATTTGTTAATCGAAGAGTTTTCAAGGTATGCTGAGCCAAATTTCAATTTGATGCTTTCTTTAATTAATAAGAATGAGACTCTGCGTAATACTCGTGACTTCCTACTCCCAAAACTTATTTGCGGAGAAATTGACGTATCTGAACTTGAAATTGAAACAAAAGAAGAAATTCCATCATGAGTGAAACTGTATTTACAAAAGTCGACTACGATCTTGGTTCCCTGATCAAATACATAAGTCTAGGTGAAATAGGCCTGCCGGACATTCAGCGTCCATTTGTCTGGAAGAATGCCAAAGTTAGAGATCTTTTTGACTCAATGTATAAGGGATATCCGGTCGGTTATTTTCTATTCTGGAACAACAAGCTTGTCGAGACCAAAAGATCAATAGGGTCTGATGTTAAGCAGAAACCTCCCCGATTGGTTATAGTCGATGGCCAGCAACGATTGACTTCTCTGTATGCTGTAATCAAAAACATTGCTGTTCTGAGAGAGAATTTCAAAACTGAAAATATCCGTATTGCATTCAACCCTATGAAGGAAAAGTTTGAAGTTGCAGATGCGGCCATCAGTCGTGACAAAACATTCATAACCGACATTTCTGTAATATGGGATGAAAAGACAGATATTTTTGATGTTGTTGATCAGTACCTCGAAGATCTGAAAAGCAGCCGAGATGTTAGCCCGGAGGAAGAAAAGCGCATCAAGAAAGCCATAAGCAAACTCAATGGTATGCTCAGCTTCCCTTTCACAGCCCTTGAACTTGCTTCTGACATAGATGAAGAAGCCGTTTCCGATGTTTTTGTTCGTATCAACAGCAAAGGCACTCCGTTGAATCAGGCGGACTTTATCCTGACACTTATGTCAGTCTTTTGGGACCAGGGAAGAACTGATCTTGAAGAATTCTGCCGCCTTTCGCGAAAGCCGTCCAAGGGTGAACCTTCGCCATTCAATCACTTCATCGAACCATCTCCAGACCAGTTGCTGCGAGTTGGTGTTGGGGTGGCGTTCAAACGTGCTCGCCTGAAATACGTGTATTCCATTCTGCGTGGCAAAGATCTTGAGACCGAAACCTTCAGCGAAGAGAGGCGTGTCCAACAGTTTGAAGTGCTTAAAAAAGCACAGCAGAAAGTGCTCAATCTGCAGTACTGGCATGACTTCATGAATTGTATACGTCAGGCTGGGTTCCGAAGCCACAAGATGATCAGTTCGCAGAACAACCTGTTATTCTCATATATGCTTTACCTGATCGGGCGTACAGAGTACAATGTGCCCGAGTTTGATTTGCGTCGACTTGTTGCACGTTGGTTCTTTATGTCTGCTGTAACTGGGCGTTTTACCGGGTCACCTGAAACAGACATGGAGTTTGACCTTGCTCGACTTCGTGAAGTAAAAACTTCAGATGAATTTGTTAAGACATTGAGCAGAGTTTGTGACATTACACTGACCAGTGACTTCTGGTCTGTTACCTTGCCCAATGATCTTGCAACATCTTCACCACGCAGTCCATCACTTTTTGCATATCATGCCGCATTGGTACTGCTGGATGCTCGTGCCCTCTTTTCCAAGATAAAAGTGGCAAACCTTTTGGATCCCTCGATGCATGCCAACCGATCTGCCATAGAACGACATCATCTTTTCCCAAAAGGATATCTTAAGGATCTGGGGATCTCGGGGATACGTGAAACAAATCAAATTGCAAACTTTGCACTCATAGAATGGGGTGATAATGCCGAAATCTCAAAGAAACCTCCCCAAGAATACGTGCCAAAGCTTAAAGCTCGGTTTAGTCAACCAGAACTGGATCGCATGTATAGGCTACATGCACTACCAAACAACTGGGAGCAGATGGAATACCGGGAATTTCTTGAACAACGCCGGGAACTGATGGCCAAGGTGATTGAGGAAGGCTATGCTACACTGGTAACTGACGACTTCGATGATATGCCCCTTGAAGAGGTATTTGACCTAACCAGTATTTTGAATAATGGTGAGTCCGACATGGTTGAGTTCAAGTCCACCCTTCGAACCAATCTGCACACCAACCAGAAAGATCCGCGAATGGAAAACACAGTGCTGAAGACGTTAGCGGGTTTCTTGAATACTAATGGTGGCACACTAGTAGTCGGCGTCTCGGATGATGGCAATCCCGTTGGCATTGATGCCGACAGCTTTCCCAATGAAGACAAAATGAGCCTGCACCTTGTCAACATCGTCAAGTCACGGCTAAGTGTTCAAGCCATGACCAACATACAGGTTCAATTTGATGATTACGAAAATGTCCGGATCATGATTATCCGTTGTCAGAAATCCCAGTCACCTATCTTTCTTAAAGATAATGACCAGGAACGGTTCTACATACGCACGGGACCTGCTACGACAGAACTTCAAGGTAATCAAACACTTGAATATATTAAGCATCGCTTTAAATAGTGACTCCGTCATTCACAGAAGACCATTCCGTTGAGCAGCCGGCCATCGCCCTTTTTGAGCAGCTGGGCTGGCAGGTGGTGAATGCTTACGAGGAGACCTTGGGCGAGGCCGGCACCCTGGGCCGACAGACGGAGCGCGATGTGGTACTGGAGCCCGTTCTCATGCGGGTCCTGAAACAGCTCAACCCGGATGTTCCAGAGGAGCAGCTGCAAGAAGTGGTTCGCGAGTTCAGCCGCGATCGCTCGGCCATGAACCCCATCCACGCCAACAAGGATGTCTACAAGGCGATGCGCGACGGCATGGATGTCCAGTACCGCAGCCCGGCCGGAAAGAAAATCCACAAGACCGTGCGGCTGGTCGACTGGAACCATCCGCAAAACAACGAATTGCTTCTGGTTTCCCAGCTCTGGGTATCGGGAGAGTTCGGACGCAAACGGCCCGACCTTGTCGGGTTCCTGAACGGCATCCCCATCTTGCTGTTTGAACTGAAAAAGCCCGGCGTGCATGTTCGCGAGGCCTACGACAAGAACCTGAGCGACTACCGCGACACCATCCCCCAGCTCTTCTGGTACAACGGGGTCATCATCCTGTCGAACGGCACCGAAACCCGCGTGGGCAGCATCACCGCGCCGTGGGAGTATTTCCACGACTGGAAGAAGATCAGCGACGAGGAGGAACCGGGCATCGTCTCGCTGGAGACGGCCATCCGCGGGATCTGCGAGCCCGAGCGGCTGCTGGATCTGCTGGAGCATTTCATTCTGTTCCAGGAGGAACGCGGGTCGCCGAAAAAGCTTCTGGCGCGCAACCATCAGTACCTCGGGGTCAACAATGCCATCCGCGCCGTCCACCGGATCCGCGAAAACAAGGGCCGCCTCGGGGTTTTCTGGCACACGCAGGGCAGCGGCAAGAGCTTTTCGATGGTGTTCCTGACGCGCAAGATCCTGCGTTCGGTGCCCGGCGACTGGAAATTCCTGATCGTCACCGACCGGCTGGACCTGGACGACCAGATCTACAAGAATTTCGCCTCGGTGGGCGCTGTGACGGAGCCGGAGAACCGGATCCGCGCCGGCAGCAAGGAGGAGTTGATGCAGCTGCTCCGCGAAAACCACCGCTACATCTTCACCCTCATCCACAAGTTTCACAGCCGCGACGATGAGGAGTTTCCGGTGCTCTCGGAGGCATCCAACCTGATCGTCATCACCGATGAAGCGCACCGCACCCAGTACGACGTGCTGGCCATGAATATGCGCAAGGCCCTGCCAAACGCTGCATTCATCGGCTTCACCGGCACGCCGCTGATAAAGGGCGAGAACGAGCGCACCCGCGAGGTTTTCGGCGATTACGTGAGCGTCTACGATTTCAGGCAGTCGGTGGAGGACGGCGCCACGGTGCCGCTGTTCTATGAAAACCGGATCCCGGAGCTGGAGCTGATCAATGAGCAGCTGAACGAGGACCTGCAGGAGGTGCTGGACCGGGCCATGCTCAACGATGCCGAGGAGGAGAAGCTGGAGCGGGAGTTCCGCCAGGAGTACCATCTGATCACGCGCGACGACCGGCTGGATACCATCGCGGCCGACATTGTCAACCATTTTGTGTCGCGCGGGCACAAGGGCAAGGGGATGGTCATCTCCATCGACCGGTTCACGGCGCTGCGCATGTACGAAAAGGTTCAGCAGCACTGGCGGCTGCGCACCGAGGATGTCAAACGGCGGATCGGGGCCACAGACTCCGGGCTGGTGCGCGACCGGCTCCTCGAAGAGCTGGAATACCTGCAGAGCACCGACATGGCCGTGGTCATTTCCTCATCGCAGAACGAAATCCGCGATTTTGACAGAAAAGGGATGGATATACGTCCGCACCGCAAGCGGATGGTCAACGACCGGTTGGATGAGAGATTCAAGGATCCGGACGATCCGCTGCGGATGGTTTTCGTCTGCGCGATGTGGATCACCGGGTTCGATGTGCCGTCGCTGTCCACCCTGTATCTGGACAAGCCCATGAAGAGCCACACGCTCATGCAGACCATTGCCCGGGCGAACCGGGTGTTCGGCAGCAAGCTGAACGGGCTGATTGTGGATTACATCGGCGTGTTCCGGAAGCTGCAGCAGGCGCTGGCGGTGTATGCGACCGGCAAGCGCGAGGACGAGGGCGGGCTTACGCCGGTGCGCAGCAAGCAGGAGCTGCTCGGGCAGCTGGATGAGGCGGTGGGCCAGGCGCGGGCTTTTTGCGAAGAGCGGGGTGTGGATCTGGACCGGATCATCAGCAGCGAGGGGTTTGAGCTCGCGAAATATCAGGATGAATTTGCCCGGCAGATCGTGGAGTTCCAGGATCTGACCGACCGGGTGGATGAGTCGGTGGAGCAGGTGCTGATGAACCAGGAGTACAAGCAGCGTTTTCTGGCGCATGCGCGGGTGGTCGACAATCTGTACAAGGCGATCCTTCCCGATCCGGATGCGGGCAGGTACACCGATGTGCGGGCGGCGCTGAAGGCCATTGCCGACCGGATCCGGGTGCTTGTACCGGTACAGCAGAAGGATATAGAGCAGGTGCAGAAAGAGGTTGCGGATGTGTTAGACAAGTCGATTGGCAGCAAGGGTTACAGCATTGATGAGGGTGACGATTACAAGCTGGTGGATCTGTCCGGCATCGATTTTGAGAAGTTGCGGGAGAAATTTGCCAAAACGGACCGCAAGCGCATTGAGACGGAGCGGATGCGCGGGGCGCTGGAGGAGAAAATCGAGCAGATGGTGGCGCAAAACCGTACGCGGATGGATTTCCGGGAGCGGTTCGAAGAGCTGATTGAGAAGTACAACAACTACAGCATCAATGTGGAGATGCTCTTTGACGAGTTCATCCGGCTGGCGCAGGATTTGTCGCAGGAGGAGCAGCGGCATGTGCGGGAGAATCTGGAGGAGGATGAGCTGACGCTGTTTGATCTGATCATCCGGGAGACTCCTGCCGAGCTTGACGATAAAGAGAAAAGCGCGATCAAGAAGGGAGTTCGGGAGCTGCTGGATACGCTGAAACGCGAGAAATTTGTCATTGACTGGAAGAAGCACCAATCAACGCGCGCGCAGGTTAAGGTGACGATAGAACAGGAGATGGACCAGGTGCTACCGCAGGTGTACGGACGAGCTGAGTTTGCGCAGACATGCAGTCGGCTGTTTGATCACGTGGTGCAGCAGTTTTGAGCGGTGATTGGATTCGTGGCTACATACTTACACCACTGGAATTAAGGATAAAATTGCCCACTCATTGCGAATAATACCATCTTTATAAAAAAGATTTTAATTGTATGTATCTTGCAACATTATTATAAAAAAAAAGAATAGCCATGCAACCATCCGGAGCCAAATTTTATAAATGTGCATTACAGGTTAATTCATATCGATATAACAATGATTACCGCGGGGGTGAGTTATTTGATGAAACGGAATACAACCAAAAAATTATTGAAATGTGCCGGAAAGAATCCATTGACGTAATTGGGTTGGCAGAACATGGCGATGTCGATTCAACCGAAAACCTTAGAAAAGAACTTGGAAAAGCTGGTATAACGGTTTTCCCGGGGTTCGAACTCTGTAGTGCGGAAAAAATCCACATAATTTGTTTATTCCCACCAGATAAGGATGCATCGTGGTTAAATCAATCTTTAGGGACCTTACAGGGCAGTGCCTTTAATCCTATTCGTAAAACCGATTCCTCATCTCTGACCTATTTAGATATTGCGCAAAAAGTAATTGATGGCGGAGGCATTACATACGCCGCTCATATTGAGGAAGAAAATGGGTTACTTTATGAGGGAACTTTTACCCACATTTGGCGGGAAGAGAAACTGATAATGGGGGTCCAAATTAACAAAAGAACCGTAGAGCAGCTTGACCTAAAGTATAACCGAATTATAAAAAACAAGGATGTTAACTACAAAAGGGATAGAAAAGTAGCCGTAATAAATTCCAAGGATATTGAAAAACCAGAAACTCTTGCAGAAGAAAATGCCACATGTTGGATTAAGATGGACAAACCATCCATTGAGGGACTACGCCAAGCATTTTTAGATGGAGATTCCCGGATTCGTCTCAATGCTCATAAACCTGAAGATGAACACTCCAAGTTGCTGAGTATCAGCCTGCAATCAATATTTTTTCCCGATGGCTTGGAACTTACCTTTAATTCCAATCTCAATGCGTTAATTGGCGGCAGGGGCACTGGTAAAAGTACACTTATTGAATGCCTGCGTTATGGAATGGATTTGGCTTTCCATTCAGAAAAGGCACAATCACGTGCAAAAGAATTGTTAAAGGGAAATTTTAGTGATGGTAAAATATCCATTTCTGTTTACTCATCAAGATATAGTAAAGAGTATTTGATTGAACGATTGTATGGCCAGCCCCCGGTAGTTAAAAATGAAGATGGAAGCCTTTCAAATTTATCTGTAAAAGATATTTTACCCGAAATTGAAATTTTTGGTCAAAATGAAATCTTCGAATTTGCCGAAAAGCGTGAAAATCATGTAAAAATTTTAGAAAAGTTTCTTCCCCAACTAGATAACAGAATTCCCGACATACAATCAGAGCTATCTGAGAACAGAGCAAAACTACTACAGGTTTTTAAAAAAATTGATGATCTTGAAAATCAAAAGAATAGGGAAAAGAAGCTTAGGGAAAGACAAAAAAACTTACAGGAGTTGGGTCTAGATAAAAAATTTAAAGAACAAGACACTTATAATCGTGAAAGAGAGCGGATCCTAAACAGATCAGATAAGGAATATTCTAATATAAATGAACGTTTTATTGAATTTACTGATGCTATTAATGAAACGGATATTCAGTATCTGGAAAAGAACTCTTTAAACGATTTAATCAATACTGATATTTTGCATAAGTTAAAACCAATTTGGCAGGATTATTTAGATGCTGTAAAAAGGTATATTCAACAAATAAAACAAGCAGGCCAAGATTTTGAACATAAATATGATAATATTAAGACAGAGTGGAGCAGTAACCTTGATATATTTAACAAAGAATTCGAAAAACTTATTCGAAAGTTGCCTGATACAGCCGGGCGTAAAGGAAGTGATATAGCACGAGAGTTTTCGAATATTAGTCGTGAATTAGCAGCTGCCCAAGGAGTAGAGAACGATTTTAAAAAGCAAGAAAAATTAAAAAATGAACTGGTGATATTTCGTAATAAATTGCTTCATGAGTTAGATATTACAGTACAGGATCGATACGATCAGATTTCAAAAAAAGCAAAGAAACTGAATAGGAACGAGCTTTCTGGCAAAATGAAAGTTGACGTGCGTATTCGAGGAAATCGAAGTCGACTGAAAAATTTTCTAATGAGATTACCAGGAATCGGTGAAAGAAAGATAGAGTGGGTAGATGGAAAAGAAGATTTAACAATCCGACAGTTCGTGCTCGACTTAAGAAGCGGTGATAAAAACAGATTAAGAGATGCATATAATATTACAACTGCTACTGCGGAAGTATTAACTGCATTGACAAGAGAGCAATTGATGGAACTGGAAGAAATTGTATTAGATGAAACCCTTGAAATTATGCTGAATATTGGCACTCAAAATGAACCAAACTACAAAGATATTCAAGATCTGTCATCGGGTCAAAAATGTACTGCTATCCTTAATCTTCTATTATTAGAAAGTAAGGACCCGTTAATTATAGATCAACCGGAAGACAATTTGGACAATGCTTTTATTGCTGAAAACATAGTAACTGAGCTCAGAAAACAAAAAGAGACACGTCAATTTGTATTTAGTACTCACAATGCCAACATACCTGTATTCGGTGATGCCGAATGGATTGCCGTAATGCAAATTACAATGGGCATTACATCTATTGATAATAATCATATTGGCTCTATCGATAATGTTGTTCTAAGACCAATAGTGGAAAATATTCTAGAGGGTGGGAAGCAGGCGTTTGAAATGCGTAGACTCAAATACAATTTTTAAGAGCAATAAAATGAGATATCAAGATTTACTTGAAATATTGGCAAATCTAGAAAATTCCAAAGTTGAATTTAAACGAGATGATATTCGGCCGGAGCAATTGGCAAAAGAAATCGTAGCTTTTGCCAATTTTCGAGGTGGACAAATTTTTTTAGGGATAGATGACGACACACATGAAATAGTAGGGATTCAGAAAGAGAATTGCGAAGAGTGGGTAATGGATACGGTTTTTGGCAGATATATCAGTCCATCGATTATTCCTTTGTATGAAGAAATAAAAACGCCTGATGGTAATGTTGCCGTTATAACAATTGAACAAGGGGTACTAAAACCATACACAGTTAGAGCAAATGATAAGGAAACTATTTACATAAGAATTGGTAGCATTTCAAAACGAGCGGATCGAGATCAAATACTGAGAATGAGTCAAGAAGCAGGATATTATCATTTTGAAATCGCTCCAGTTTCCGGTTCTATGATTGATGAAATAGATAAAGAGTTATTTATACATTACTACGATTCTGTTTTTGATGAGGAAATTAGAGACGATGAGAAATTAGAGTTAAAGCTTTCACAACTTGATTTGTTAGTAAATAGCAGTTTTGAAAATAATGTCTGCAGCATTGCAGGCCTTATTTTATTCGGAAAAAATCCAGGTCGGTTTTTACCTCAACACGGTGTTAGGATTATACATTATCGTGGGGCTGATATAGAAACTGATAGTATTTCAGATATGGTATTTCGAGCACCTGTGGGTAGAATTTTGGAAGGAAGTGAACTAAAGAGGAGTGGTCTTGTCGATAATGTAATGCAACACCTTTCTGAGAAACTTGCTATTGAAAAAATTTCAGAAGATGGAATAACTCGAATTAAGAAGTGGAGAATCCCTGAACGTATCTTAAGAGAGCTTGTGGTGAATGGTGTTATTCATAGAGATTATACTCGTAATGGACTTAATGAGATAAGAATTTTTTCTGACAGAATTGAAGTGGAAAGCCAAGGAAGATTACCGAATACCTTAACAATTGAAAAAATAAAAGCGGGTCAGAAATATCCCCGAAATCCTATTTTAGTACAATTTGCTCAATATCTTGGACTGATGGAGCATAAAGGATTGGGAATCCGAAAAATAGTAATTGAAGAGTTACAAAAACAAGGCTTCCCAGAAGCTGAGTTAATTGAGAGGGATGAACTATTTACAGTGATAATTAGAAATAAAATGGAATAATCGTACTTACATAAAAAGGTGCCTGGGGTAGAAAAAAACTCCTTTAAACACTACCTCAATTCTTTTTTCTGTGCGCTCTTCTATTTCGCGCACCCCAAAAAAAAGAAGGGCTGCCCCGGTCAGGAGGCAACCCTTATTAGCAATCAAAAAAACAATCAGTCCATGATCTTGCGCAGGAAGGCCGGCTGCTCGGTGTTGGA
>Ga0207421_10005592_pt1 | contig 14044 bp, 12 predicted proteins | sample SodLakKL_010_SED_4_FD_187542 | JGI IMG/M metagenome (GOLD analysis project Ga0207421, IMG submission 187542) | Alkaline sediment microbial communities from Lake Tanatar, Kulunda Steppe, Russia - 8KL_010_SED (SPAdes) (version 2) | ecosystem: Environmental > Aquatic > Non-marine Saline and...
ACGGGCTAGAGGCTTACAGGTGGCCCAAGACACATACATCGAAGCGGCAGAATCTCTAGGTTCTGGCTCTGGGAGAATAATCTTCAGACACATGATCCCGCAAATATTGCCTTATGCGATCGCTCAAGCAGCATTGATCGTTCCGGTCGTGATCATGGCTGAAGCAGGCATGCACATCCTTGGATTGGGAGATCCTAACGTCGTCACATGGGGCACTATATTGAACGATGCTAGAGGTGCGGATGCAGTCATGAACTATCAGGAATCTTGGTTCTGGGTATTGTTCCCGGGAGTAGGGATGATGCTGATAGGTTTCGGATTCATATCCACAGGGATGGCTATAGAAAGGATTATAAACCCGGAGATGCAGCAGAGGTGAAATTATGGCGAACGATGATGTAGTTCTGAAGGTTGATGAATTGTGCACACACTACTTGACTCACGACGGAGAAGTCATGGCATTAGATGACGCTTCGTTTGAATTGAAAAGAGGTGACTCGATCGGGGTGGCTGGCGAATCTGGTTGCGGTAAAAGTACATTGGCCTTTTCACTTATGAATCAGGTCCAGCCGCCTGGAGAGATAATAAGTGGATCAATTGATTTGGATGGTGTAGAGGTCACTGAGTTAACAGAAAAAGAGGCTAGGAAAAAAATCAGGTGGAAAAAAGTCTCTATGGTATTTCAGGGTGCGATGGAGATAATGACCCCTGTTTATACTGTTGGTCACCAGATGAAAGAGCCACTTAAATATCACAAGGATGTTGAAGGTAAAGCGGCAAGAAGGACTTGTGAAAGATACTTAGAACTCGTGAACTTAGGCCCAGAAATATTCGATAGATATCCCCATGAACTGAGTGGAGGTCAGAAACAGAGAGTGGTTATAGCAACAGCTCTACTCCTCGAACCAAACCTTGTGATACTAGACGAGCCGACAACTGCTCTAGATGTCGTGGTCGAGGCTAGGATCATGAACGATCTCAAGCGCCTCAGGAGAGAATTGGACATCTCGATGATGTTCATAACACATGATCTGAGCATCCTTGCGGAGGTATCAGATAATCTAGCGATCATGTATGCAGGATGGATAGTTGAATTGGGCGATGCGAATAAGATATATAAAGATCCTAAGCATCCATATACAGAAAAACTCATGGCAGCTATACCAGATATACGAACGGATATAGACCGTTTAGAGTATATCCCGGGAGTTCCACCGAACTTAGTGAATCCGCCCAGTGGCTGTAGGTTTCATCCAAGGTGTCACAAGGCTATGGAGGTCTGCAGAGAGATGACTCCTGAAGTTTATGACGTTGATGGAGTCAAGGTAAAATGTCATCTTTACAGTGAGGACGAAAGCATAGCAGGGAGTCAGGAAGCTTCCTATGAGACGGCCTACGAAGACGAGACAGCTGCAGAAGCCTACGAAGGGGAGATAGGCAAAGAAGAGGTAGAGGACGGAATTGAAGAATCTGAAGAACCTGAAAAAGCTAAACCCGAAATATAGGAGGAAAGAAAACATGGCAGATGCACTGTTTAGGGCACGAAATCTTACTAAACACTTCGAAATAACTCAAGGCTTGATGCAGAAACTCAAATTTGAAGGAAAAAAGAAAGTTAGAGCAGTCGATGGCATCGACTTCGACATCTATTGGAAAAGGAACTTTTCTATCGTCGGAGAATCGGGATGTGGTAAAACCACTGTCGGCAAACTCATGATGCGCCTTTTGAACCCGACGGACGGAAAGATGTACATGAAAAACAAGGATATCACTAAACTCTCCAGTAGAGAAGAGATAAAAGCCTATCGGAGACAGACCCAAATAATTTATCAGGATCCCTTTTCTTCTTTAGACCCCCGACATAGGATAAGGACGATATTAGAAGAGCCGTTGCAGATCCACAGTATTGGTGATAGTAGAGAAGAAAGAAGTGACATGATCCATGAAGCTCTAGAAGAAGTCAGACTGACCCCCCCTGAGAAGTTCCTGAGAAGATATCCTCACATGCTTTCCGGTGGACAGAAACAGAGAGTCAATTTGGCAAGAGCTATGATATTGAACCCGGACTTCATAGTAGCTGATGAACCAGTCTCCATGTTGGATGTATCCGTGAGGGCCGAGGTCCTCAATCTTATGAAAGATCTTATAGATGAGGAGGACGTGACTTATTTCTATATAACTCACGACATCTCCACCACTCGTTTCTTTACAGATTATATTGGAGTGATGTACTTAGGAGATATGGTCGAAAAGGGCAGGGTAGGTGATGTGTTGGATAAGCCTTCACATCCTTACACACAGGCGTTGCTGGTTGCGGTACCTGAGCCCGATCCTGAAAGAGTTAGAGGTGAAAAGAAAGTACCGATAAAGGGTGAGATCCCATCAGGTACTAATGTACCTAGCGGTTGCAGATTCCATCCAAGATGTCCTCATGCCGAGGACATATGCAGTGAAAAAGAACCCCCAGAGAAAACGGTCGAAAAGGAACACACCGCAAAATGTCACTTCGCAGGTGAAATAGAGTTCGATATAGAGGTTGCAAAGTAAAAAAGAGAGAAACCCTTTCTTTTATTCTTTCTTATTCTTTATATAATCATAATGTGGCGATGAAAAAGCTAAAATAATAGATTGAACCAAGACATGGGTGTAGGATAGGGATCATGGTAGGAAAAAGCGATGACAGAGGAAGTCTTTTGATCAGGATATTGAGCGATAAAGATATCCAGAAAGCGATTGCTTTTTTTTCCATAGCATTGATCTTGGCTTTCGCTGCGGTTACAACTACAACTGAAACTGATCAATTACGAAGAGGCGTAAGTGCTGATGACGATGATAGAGATTTCACTACTGAATTCGTTAATATTCATTATCCAACTTTTTTAGATTTAAGGAACTCTACATTAGAATTTATAGCTAAAGAGACGAATACAAGTTTTTCTCTAGAAATACTCGATTCAGATTTAGAACATCTTTGGAGTCGTAGTTATAGTTTAGATGAAGGTGAAAAAGAGAGCGAATATTTACCGGATTTAGACGGAGTCAATTCAGAAAACCCCCCTAGCTATCTCAACTTCAATGTCACTGAAGGAAATTTGAGCTACACCTACACGGTCAGCTATTCTAGGACCCCTTATGGCCTACTCTCACTCCCTGCCGCGTTTTTTACGTTGTTAGGTATGGTCTTTGGTTTTAGAGGCAAAGGTGTGATCCTAGGAGAGATAAAAAGAAAACAGATGATGGAAAAGGAGAATAAGAAGAAGGAGGAGAGAGAGAAAAAGACCGAAAAAGAAAGCAGTGAAGACGATGAATACTCGGGAGAAGTGATATATGAAAGCAAAGAGAGAGAAGAAAGTGGTCAAAAGGGAGAGAAAGGGGACGCAAGTCATATCGACTTTATGGGCATACCAGAAGAGGATAAGGATGATGAACAATAAGATAAGAAGGTGTTAATATCCAATGATAATCTATTTTAGCCATCCAACTTTTACGTTTAAAACAGAAACGGAAAAAAAATGTAAAGGCATAATCAAAGAATACCTAGAGCCTGAAGAGATAATCGATCCTTCTGACTTTGGATTAAAACATGATAGGATAAATGAGTTAGAAAGAGCTGATGGGATTGTGGGGATGGCTATTTCTAGCTGCTTAACTTATGTTGTTTGGAAAGAGATGAAGTTGGGAAAAGAGGAGGAAGCGAATCTTTACACTTTCATGGTCGAGAACAAGGAAGATATTGGTCCGTTGGTGAAAGGCGTTCCAGATGAGATAAGAAAATTGAGTAAAAAAGAGTCCAAAAAACTTTCCTACGAAATCACAAAGAAGGACTACCAGGACGGATTTATTACATCTCTAGTAGGCTCCCATAAATCAAGATTTTAAAAAAGAAAAGATTTTCTTATCCCTTCATAACACCGATAGGCGTCAATTTAGCCACGATTTTAGAAAGGCCCGCGTTGTGCGTCACCTCTACAACGTTGTTGACATCTTTGTAGGCGCCGGGACTCTCTTCTTTCAGTACTTTATTGCTAGCGGCTTTGACATAGATACCTTTTTCAGCCAGATCTTCTTTTATCTCGTTTACTCGGAACTTCTTACGAGCCCCAGTTCTAGACATTGTTCTACCGGCTCCGTGACATGTTGAGCCCCAGCTCCTTTTCATAGAATTTTCAGTCCCCATCATCACGTAGCTAGCGGTGCCCATATCACCGGGTATTATGACAGGTTGTCCAACATCTCTATACTTTTCAGGTACTTCCTTTCTCCCGGGTGCGAAAGCTCTTGTAGCGCCTTTGCGGTGTACTATCACATCTTGATCTTTACCGTCTACTTCGTGTTCTTCTTTTTTTGCTACGTTGTGACATACGTCATAGATCATCTCCATATCCATGTCTTCAGCGTCCTCGTTCAATGCCTGCTCGAAGCTCTCTCTTACCCAATGCATTATCAACTGCCTGTTAGTCCATGCGTAGTTGGCCCCACAGCTCATGGCGGAGAAGTAATCCTTGCCTTCTGGTGAATCGAAGGGGGCGCACGCCAACTGCTTGTCGGGTAGATCGATGTTGTACTTGCGTATCGCTTTCTCCATCTTATCGATATAATCTGTCGCTATCTGATGTCCACATCCTCTTGAGCCGGTGTGGATCATGGTGGTTATCATCCCCTCTTCAAGGTCCATAGCATCTGCCATTTCCTCATCGAATATCTTCTCTACTTTCTGTATTTCGAGGAAGTGATTTCCTCCTCCAAGTGTTCCCAACTGAGGCGCACCTCTGTCTTTCGCTTTTTTACTTACTTTATGTGAATCTGCGCTCTCCATCCTCCCGTTATCTTCTATCCTTTTGAGGTCCTGTTCCCAGCCGTAGCCCTCTTCTACTGCCCATTCCACTCCATAGTCAAGTACATCTTCAAGCTCTCCTTTTTTCAATTTCACCCGACTCTTTTTTCCTACACCTGCGGGGACATTATCGAACATCTTATTGATCAGAGCTTTAACGTTATCTCGGACTCTGTTCTCATCTAGATTCGTTTTCAACAATCTCACGCCGCAGTTGATATCGTAACCGACGCCACCTGGAGATATCACACCCTCTTCGGGATCCATCGCCGCCACGCCCCCGATAGGAAAACCGTAACCCCAGTGTATGTCCGGCATCGCCTTCGAAGCGCCGATGATACCCGGAAGGGTGGCCACGTTAGCGACCTGCTCAGGGGCGTTATCGTTCCTGATAGATTCTATCAAAACATCATCTGCGAAGATCCAGCCATCGACCCTCATACTTCTCTTGTAACTCTTGGGTATGGTGTAAACATAATCGCTACTTTTTTTCAAAGGACCGTCCCATCTTCTTCCCATGGTTATCACATCACCATTGGGATTTTAGGGTTATATAATTTTGTATGTCTGAAAATGATGAGGATTTCGATTTCTACTACTCTGAAATCACTGAGATTATCTTCTCCGCGGTCGAAGGTCCTATACCCTCAACTGCCTGCAGTTCTTCCTCATCAGCTTTAAACACCTCTCTTACTGAGCCGAAGTGTTCGAGCAGTCTTTCTGCTAGAACTCCCGATATAGAAGGGAGCCCTTCCAAAATATATCTCTTCCTGTCTCGATCCGACATACTTTTTTTGTCCTTCCTCACAGAAGAACTTTTCTTCTTTTTTTCCTTCCTCTTCAACATCGTAGATAGAAGAGAGGCGGTCTCATCCTCATTTTTAGTGAAAAGAACTGGGATTCTGAAATCGCAGGCCAGTGAAGACAAAGCTCCATATATGGCGTTTTCATCTATGTTCCTCCTTTCATATAGTCCCTCACCCTCTAGTATTATGACGGGCTGCTGGTAATTGGCCGTAAGCTCTCTAGCCTGGGAGAACAATCTTCCGTCGATCACTGATTCTAAAAAATCAGAAACTTCCTTCCTCTCTACGGCGGAACTCTCAGATATTATGTAGTCGCCTACAGAAAGCTGAGCCGTCTGTATCTTGATATCCTTCTTAGAGAGATTCTCTACCACCTTGCTGTTCTGTTCTCTGTTATCTACGGTCAATCCCCATTGAGATTCTTCCGACTTCTTCTTTTCATAATCCATAAGTGACCGCTGTTCTTCGTCTCGCGAGGCCTTCTCTTCCACTTTTCTCTTGAGTTCTTTTTTGCTTTTCTTCTCTACCACATCATAATCTTTTTCGTCATCCATGGGATCACCCACGCTTATCTCGCTTTCAAGTTCATCTCTCAGCTTCATCAGATTCCTATGCATCTTCTTCTCTTTATTTTTGCTGGACCAGTAATAAGCCTCATCTCTCGTATTCTTCGTTATCAAAATAACGACTTTCCCTTTTCTTTTTCTTGCAGTTCTACCCCTTCTCTGGATGGTCCTTATCTCCGAAGGTACAGGTTCATAAAAGACCACCATGTCTGTTGCAGGAATATCCAGCCCTTCTTCACCGACGCTGGTGGCTACCAAAACGTTGAACTTTCCGTCTTCGAAATGTTCAAGGGTCTCTATCTGTTCATTCTGTTTGAGTCCTTTATCACCTTCTTTATTCCTCTGACCGATGAACCGTACGGGTCTAACATCTTCTATTCGGGCCAACCTCTCTGTGATCTTAGAGGATGTATTCCTATAATTGGTAAACACTATTATCCTAGAATCCTTTTTCTTCTCCACTTGTTCTCTCACCACTTCTGCAACTTTATCGACCTTTGGATGTTCTTTTTCTATCTTGTTCAACTTTGTTAAAATATCCTTCATCTCCCGCTCTTCCATGATCCGTTTGGAGGCTTTAGTGCCTCCTTTTGAATCCGCCTCATTTTTCATCTTTTCCAAATATTCTTCCAGACTCTCCATCCCTTGGGTTTCCGCTTGATCTATAGCGTGATCTACTTTGATAGATGAAGCGACAAGGCTTGCTGCATGGTATAAAGAAGAGTTATTGGATGAGTGGATCTCGCCCTGTATCTCTCCACGCACATCTATCAGGTCTTTTCTAGATACTCTGTCCGCCTTTTTGTTCTTCAGAAAACCGAATCCCTGAAGTTTTTCTATATATTTTCCCCTCAATTTTTTCAGTTTATTCACTATCTCTTTGTGCTTTTCTGTCAGCTTTACATCGATCCAACGTTTCTCTAATTTGTTCGTGTATTTCACCACGTCGGGATCATATTTTGTCCTTATCTCTACGTGCTCCAATCCTAGAGTCTGACATACTGTCAAGATGTCCTCTATCTCACTTCCGGGAGAAGCGGTCAGTCCTAGAGAAAGATTTCCCTGTTTCCGATAAACTTCGCCGATATATACGTAGGAATAATCGCCTACAGCACGGTGTGCTTCATCAAAGATGGTGAGGGAAACCTCGTCTAAACTCAAACGCTGCGACATGAGGTCGTTCTTAATCACCTGTGGAGTGGAAACGATTATCCTATTTTCATCCCACAGCATTGATCTATCTTCTGGACGAACTTCCCCGGTGAACACCTGCGGTTCTCCCACATCCAGCAGCTCTTGAATATCTCTCGCATGCTGACTAACTAAAGGTTTCGTAGGAGCTAAAAAAAGTATCTTCTTTTCGGGAAAACGTTCCAGTTGTTCTGCCATCACCATTAAAGCGATTATCGTCTTTCCCATGCCGGTCGGAAGTACAACCAAAGTTGACAATTCTTTCGCTGCTCTGCTTATATTGGTCTGATATTCACGCTCTTCGATATGTTCCCTATTCAGTAGGTCATTTTCATCCGCCAAATCTATTGACCCCTATAATTTTTATAATCTACAAATTCAGAGCTCAAGATCTTCCTCTATCTGATCTTCCATCTCTTCCTCAAGCGCGAGCTCTTCCTCCCACTTTTCTAGGTTGTCCAAAATCTCCTTTAACCGTCTCAGGCAATCTATACATATCCACTTTTCTCCCACCTCTTTACCAGGCACTTTTTTGTAAGTTATCTTATCACAAAAGTCACAGTGTTTCATCTCTTTTGTCCGATGTTCCGCATAGGCCTCCATCCTTTTACCTTCTTTGAGGCTGGAAAGTATCTTCTTTTTCAGTTCCTCATCTACGTCATCTTCCTCTAGATCGAGATCGTCGAAGTCCAGTTGATCGATGTCTTCCGACAGCTTACCACCTGTGGATGATTCTACATGATTTAAACTATTTAAGTTATATCATGTACACTCTATGATCTCGATAAATATATAAAGAGAAAAAGGGAAAGTTGGTGATAGGATGATCACCTTGTACAGCATTTATTCTTTCGCTGGTGGCGGCGGTGGAGTATCTTGTTGTGGTCCCTCGTAGGTTTGCTGCTGATTTTGTATCCCTGGTCTTGGTTGCATAGGCTCTCCTTTATTACCCATCTTCATAACAAGGGCCAAGCCTACAACGCCTCCTATGATAATAATTGGTATGATCCACCAGTAGCCTGATAGAAATCCTTTTTCTTCGTCATCTTCGTCACCGTTCTCTTCCTTTCCGTTCTCGCCTTCATCGTGGCCATTCCCGACATCACCATTTTCACCATCACCATTGCCGATGTCACCGTTTTCTGTATCATAGTCATCAATATCGTCGCCAGTATCATCTGGTGGTGGAGCTACGCCATTATCGTTACCGTTATCATCACCAGGATATACAGCGTCAGGTCCTGCCACATCCACTTCCAAACCTGGCTCATTGAGAGCAACCACCTCAGATATCAAAAGAACTTCGGGGCTACCGATTTGTTCTCTTGTGAAAGCGAATCTCAAGGTATCGGTACCTACACCATCTACTGCAGGTTCGAAAATGTTTCCAAACCCTCCAGTATCATATTCCATAAAGGCAGTCATTTCACAATCGCCGTCGTTGTACCAAATATCGAATTCCCCATTAGAGTCGTCTTTCATAAATATCGAATAGTATATACCGGGGTCATCTCTTATCGTACCCTTAACTCTCAGAGATACGGTTACCACCACACTACTTTCCGATATCTCTATTCGGATGAGATCTATATCGGGACTTTCGACGTACTCCCAATCTTCTTCGGTAGGTTCAACCATCCGCATAACATCTCCTTCAGGATCTGTAACAACATCGCTATATGGTGTGTCTGGCATTTCGTCATCCGAATCTCCTTGTACGTACACCATAACTGACTGATCACCGAATTCTAAGGTATAAACACCTGCTTCATCGAATGTATGTGAGGTATACTCACTTTTCCACTCTTGAGCTCCTAATTCCATAGTATATATCGGCTCACCGTCGACAGTCAGAGGTATCTCTCCACCAGCATCGCCGCTGTTCTCTGCGCTGATGGTTATTTCAACTTCTAGAGGTGCTTCCCCGATTCTAGGTTCAACAACTAATTCATAGTCGATCGGTAAAAACTCTAAATCTTCTGGCGATGCGGTATCTTGATACCAACCATCCTCTGTAGATTCAAAGGTAAGAATCGAACTGAATCGTAAAGAATCGGGATTTAGCAAATCGTCTAAGGAACAAGTGACGTTCAAGGTATCAGTACCTACGCCTGTTGTATCGGGTTGGAAATTCCTAAAACCACGGTCATTGCTGACTATCATTGAAATAGAGCCATTAGTGTATGTATAATAGTAGAGACCATCGTCCTCATCGTCTAAGTACACTGTGTAAGAAATGCTCTGATCATCAGTTATTTCGCCTTTCACCGTCAAAGAGATGGTGATTATTCCACCACTTTCTGAGAGCTCTGCTCTAATTATGTCTATATTCGGTCTTTCCACATCATAATCCAAACCAGCCCCGTGCCAATGAAACACGTCTCCTTCCTCGTCTAACAAAACGTCGCTGTATTCTTCCTCTGTACTCGCTATCGCTGGTATTGCCAACAATAGCGAGAACACTATCAATACCACTAAATATTTTTTTATTCTCATCTTTTCACCCTTGAATCTATATAATGAATATATGCTATATAGACTTATCGTAGATATATAAAATATATATTAAATAAGAAAATTTTATACATTTGTTTAACATCCTTTTCATTCGTCTAATATATCGGCCCTATAAATTTTATAATCTACAAATTCAGAGCTCAAGTTCATCTCTATCTGATCTTCCATCTCTTCCTCAAATGCGAGTTCTTATTTCTACCATTGATAATCAAATATATATTTTTTCTAACAGCTATCTCTCTTGTTTCACGAGATACCGATCTTTTGAAACAGCACCTCATACCGCAAAGAAATAAGCTTTATATCCTTTTACGTAACTTCGAACATATGAAACTCGTATTCCTGGGAACAGGTGGAAGCTATCCAACACCTAAGAGGAACGTGCCCTGTACCGCCTTGAAGTACAAAGGAGAGATACTCCTTTTCGACTGTGGAGAGGGCAGCCAGAGGCAGCTGATGAGATCGAGTCTTTCCTTCATGCAGGTGAAGAAGATATTCATCACGCACTTTCACGGTGATCATTTCTTAGGTATCCCAGGATTGGTACAAAGCATGAATATGAACGATAGAGATGAGCCTCTATACATCTACGGTCCAGAAGGTACGGTCTCTCTGCTAAAGAATCTTTTATCGAAGGGTTACTTTGGAGCCGGCTTTCCGATACACATCCAAGAACTAGAGCCCGAAGCTAGATTGGATTTTGATGATTATCAGATAAGTACTTTACGAGTTGATCACGGGGTGCCTTCATTAGGTTATACCTTCGCAGAGCGAGATAAGAAGGGCAGGTTCAACAGAGAAAGAGCTTTGGAGCTAGGCGTTCCCGAAGGTCCTCTTTTCAGTAAGATTCACGAAGGTAAAAGCGTAGAGATCGACGGAAAGATGATACGCCCCGAGCAGATAGTGGGTCCTCCCCGGAGAGGTAAAAAGATAGTTTATACCGGAGATACCAGGCCATGTCAGAGCGTAATAGAAGCATCGATCGAAGCCGACGTGCTTATACATGATTCCACTCTTGACTCCACCATGTCTGACAGAGCGATGGAGCGAGGACATTCTTCCACCGTTATGGCCGCTGAGATCGCGAGTAAAGCAGGAGTGGAAAGATTGTTTCTCACCCATATCAGCCCTAGATACACTGACGGAAAAAGACTGGAGGACGAAGCTGAGGAGATATTCAGGAAGAGCAAAGTACCAGATGATTTTTTCGAAATAGAATTGTGATCTCCAAATCCTCCGAAAATGATAAAAAGAACTATCCTCCATCTAATCTCAAAGATATGACACAATTCATCGATACGGTTATCAGTGCGAAGGAGGAATTCGATCCTTCTTGTATATTGCTTTTCACACGGTCGAAGGATCTGATGGAAAAGATCGCTGAGCAGCTCGAAGACGAAGAGTTGACCATCTTCACCAAGCGGGCTGCGTTTTCCTCCTTTTTAGCTAACCCGAACGTGCAGATACGGAAGATAAAGAACTCTCCCGCCGTCGGTCTAGATGTATTAGATCAAGTGAAAGACCTCGTTCTGTCTTGCGCAGCAGAAGGTTTAGTGGGTAGAGATGAAAGAGTTATGTTGGTGATAGCTACGGATGTTCAGACGGTTTTGACTTTCGAGATGTCGGATATCGGAGTTGTAAACCTGAAGGACGAGGTAGATGATAGGATACAATTGGAAGTTCTCGAAGCCGCCTTCAATCTCGGGACTAAGATAGCTAAAGAAGGTAAGGAGGGACTTCCCGCTGGTGCGCTCTTCATAATGGGAGATATGAACAAAGTTTTGAACAACACGACCGACTCGGTGAGAAATCCTCTTCAAGGTAGTGCGGAAGAGGAACTCAACATAAAAGAGAAAGAGAACTGGAACACGATAAAAGAATTCTCCATGCTTGACGGAGCTCTAGTTCTAGATAAGTTCGGTAATCCGGTCGCCGCTGGCAGATACGTGATGTTTGGAGACGGTTTCGAAAGAGAAGTTGAGGATGGGCTTGGAGGTAGACATTTGGCCGCATCATATATAAGTCGGAGTACTGATGCCGTCTCTTTAGTGGTTTCATCGGAGGGGACTATAAGAGTTTACAAAGACGGCGAAAAGATATATGAAGTAGATGTGGTGTGAATTTAATAAAAGAGAATTGAATCTTATTTTACTTTGACCTTGATTTACAAATAGATATTAATAGGAGTTTGGGAAAAGTTATAAATAATAAAAAGAAATGCCATCCTAGATAAGATGAGGAGAATAAGATACGGAGATATGGATGAGAGAGGAGCTCTTGAAGGCTTACCACTATACATGATCATACTCGTGGTAGTAGCGGGGATAAGTACGGCGGTGATCGGCGGCTGGATGATCAATGCACAGACCACCGAGCTTGGCAGCATCGAGGTAGAAGACTATCGAGGCTCGGATGTAAGTCATCTTGATCTATCCGAGTTCAATACAAAATCCCTGTATGTAACCACATATGATCAGCAAGGCGATACACTGGAAGGGGTAACCGTTTTTATCGAAGGTTGTGGAGCTGGCGATATCGATGAACCTGTAAAACAAACTGATGAAGACGGTGAAGTATCCTTTGAGCTGCGTAGCAACGATCTTCATGTCCCATCGAATAAGAATTTTGGCACAATAGAGATCACTGCCGAGTACACCGGAGACATGTCCCTGTCAGAGAATGCGAAGATCACAGTTCATGAATGAGGTTTTTGTGTCGGTAGTAGTGATACTTTGCTTGAAACGAAAGAGATTTTCGGCCGTTCGGAGTCTAAAACGAAGAGTCTAGGGACAAAAGGTTGTTGTTATTTAGGCAAGAATGTTTCCTATCCGGGCGGCGAATACGAGGAGATGGGTAGGACTTTTCTTGACATCGTTTCTCCACACTGCATGCTCGTTTTAGGTAAAAGAGGGACGGGCAAATCCTACACCCTCGGTGTTATAGCCGAAGGTTTTGCTGAATTGAAGGCAAGGTACTCCAAGAATTTATCCCTCGTTTTGATAGATACGATGAGTGTATTTCACAGCTTGAAAAAGGAGAATACGAATCAAAAAGAGATCGACCAGATGGAAAATTTCGATATCGGACCTAAAAATTGGAAAGAAAAAGTTAAGATACTGGTACCTGAAGCCGCCGTCAAAGAAGCTCAAAAAAACGGGGAAGGATTACACTACGATGCGATATTGAAGATCGCCCTGTCCCGGGTAGAAGTTCATGAGTGGTTGGAACTTTTTGATATTAAGATAACGGATTCAACGGGAACGCTTTTGAGCCGGATCATATCAAACCTGAAGAAAGAAGGTGATTTTTCATTCGAAGATATCTATCGAAAGATCAGGGATACGAGTGAAGGAAAAGATAGTACGAAAAGATCATTGAGGACTCTATTCGAGATGATACAGGAGTTAGATATCTTCTCAGAAAAAGGAATAGAAGAAAAGATAGTCGAGAGCGGAAAGATAACCGTTCTAGATATATCTTATCTCGGAAGACTCGGAGATTATGAATTGAGGAGTCTGATCGTCTCGATATTCGCTAGAGAACAGATGGCAAAACGTACGTTATACACTACCGTAGAGATGCAGGCTCAAGCGGGTCTCGGAGAAAAAGAAGAAGTTGGAACTATCACAGAAGAGTACCCTATCGTATATATGTTGATAGATGAAGCCCACTTATTTCTTCCTTCAAACGGAAACACTCTAGCGACTCAACCTCTGCTTGATTGGATAAAACTGGGAAGGCACCCTGGTCTATCCCTGATTATGGCCACTCAGGAACCTTCGGCATTACATCCTAGCGCAATAAAACAGTCGGACATGATAATCGCACACAACATGACCGCGAAAGGTGATCTAGACGCACTAAAACTGGCCAAGCAGTCTTACATGAAAGAGGGCTTAGATGAAGTCGTGGCTGATATGGAATTTAAAAGAGGTCTTGCGATGATATTTGACGATAAAAGAAGGGAACTACAGATGTGCAGGATCAGACCTAGGCACACTTTACATACGGGTGTGGATGCATCCGCTCTCCCGCCTGAAGAGAGATTGTAGTCAATCTCCCATCTTTTTTCCGAGTGTCTTTTTCCAATTCTCTCTCAAGTCTTCGATATTCACATCGATCAACTTTTC
>Ga0207421_10005593_pt1 | contig 14043 bp, 13 predicted proteins | sample SodLakKL_010_SED_4_FD_187542 | JGI IMG/M metagenome (GOLD analysis project Ga0207421, IMG submission 187542) | Alkaline sediment microbial communities from Lake Tanatar, Kulunda Steppe, Russia - 8KL_010_SED (SPAdes) (version 2) | ecosystem: Environmental > Aquatic > Non-marine Saline and...
CAAGATGTGTTTGTTTCTTTCAAAAAACTCTCCGACTGAGATCTCCTGCTGCTTATCTGCTAGTTCTTCTGCTATTGAAGCCATGACATCCCATCGTTTAGATAAATCTCTTTTAGTTGATAAACTTTCTGGAAAGGGTTCGGTTAAAGTCAAGATGGAGAGAGTGTCACTTTTCAGACCTATCTCTTATCCGGAATCCTGAGTCTCTGATCTTTATATCATCTCTTTTTCCTTCAAGGTATTTGTAGACCGTAGCGTGCTCCTTACCTTCCAATATCATCTCGATAGCTCTTCTTGCTATCTGGATTTTGAAAGCCTGTCCTATAATACCGACGGTATTTCCTTTAACTGAAACGTAGGTCTCACTCAATTCTTCTATGAGTTCTCTCGTCCTGCCGTCCCTACCTATAACGCGCCCTCTCATCCTTCGAACAGCGTTTGTATTCTTTCCAACCCAATCTCTGATATCTATAATATCTAGATCTACATTATCGTTCAATATCTCTATAGCCTTTTCAGGATTAAAGCCTCTACCGATGGCTTTTACTACGTCTTCAACTTTCAAAGAGAGGATAGGGTCTTCTATATCTCTAACATCTATTTCTACCTGGCCGCTGTTCGAGTCTATATCGAGTTTTGCTCCGCTCTCTTCCTCTATTTTCTTTTTAACCTCTCCACCCTTTCCTATCAAAACTCCTATCCTGTTCTTTGGTATCTTGATGCTTGGCATATTATCTATCCTCGATTCCTAATCTTTCCTTGATCATTTCAACGCTGATCTCAACGCCGTTCGTTCCGAAGTATCTTACGAGGTTGTTTATATCCCTTTCCAATAATTCTTCCGCTTGTGGATGATCTAACAATACTGACTGAGAAACGTCTATCAGATAAGGATATCCTTCAGCGATCAATATATTGAATTCGCTTAGATCGCCGTGAACCATCTCTAGTTCATTAAAAAGAACATCGAAGTAATCCAATACCTGTTCACTTATGTAGGTCATATGTTCTTCATTAAGATCAACATCTTTCAACATCGGGGCAGGATGGCCTTCATGATGTAGATACTCCATTATCAAAATGTTTTTAGTGTAAGCTAAAGGTTCGGGAACTTTTATCCCTCCTTTATGCATCCTCTTTAGATTAGAAAATTCTTTTTTTGTCCAGGCATATATCATCTTCGTTCCTCCGGGTAGATCTTCAAATCTATGATCCCCCTCGATATATTTTCTATACTTTCTGAACACTGCCGTATTGATCCTCATTATTTTTACAGCAACGTTGGTCCCGTCTTTCTGTTTTCCTTTGAAGACTTTGGCCTCTTTTCCGGTCGAGATAGGATTTTCTAAAGAATCGATTATGCCGTCTTTCATCAGGTTATAAAGTTCCTGTAGAGTCCTCTTATCGAAGACCTCTTCATATGTCTTTCTCCCCGGGATGTGGATCTTCTCGTTCAATAGGGCTTTCTGTTCCTTGTTAGCCATCATCATCGTATCTGGTGGTATAAGATAAAAAACTTTCGAACTTTTCAATCAAAATGCTTTTCTTCTGGAGGATATTTCTTTTTATTCTTTTTCAGTTTAGCTTTCACTGCTTTGTTCAAATCGACATCGGTGATCTCAGAAAGCGACAAGAGATATATCATTATGTCCGCCATCTCTTCCTCTAACCTTTCCTTTTTTACATTTTTCAGTGAGTCTTCCTTCCATTGAAAGAGTTCTAAAAGTTCAGCTGACTCGATAGAGATAGAAAGCGCTAGATTTTTTGGCGTGTGATATTTTTTCCAGTCTCTCCTATCTCTGAACTCTTTGACTTCCTCTTTCAAGTCTTCGATCGTAACCATATCGAATGATATGATGAAGGTATTTTAATATTGTCGATGAAGGCAAGTTTAAAAATAAATAGAAGGATTTCTTTACTACTTCATCTTATCCTTTTAGCGTAAACTCTTTTTATGTCTTCAGCGACGGCTTTCCCATCCCTCTTTACTTCGTCCTTGGTCATTATCTTGTGTATCACAGCTTCTTCTCCATCGATCTTCAACCTGTCGTTGACGAAAAATTCTTCCTCCGGTGCGACCTCTTGAATTTTGGATGCGCTGCTTCTACCCTTATGAACAGTGATCTTGACTCTGACTTTTTCGTGCTTCTTAGCCCATATATTCTTGATATCTTCCACTTTAGCAGAATCGGTCCTTCCGTTTTCCTTTTCGATCGATGTGACTTTTACAGTCGTTCCGTCCAATATCAGTTCGTCTCCCTTATGTATCCATTCTTCAGGATAGAGAGAGATCTGGTCTTTTTTTGAATCTTCTCTCCAGCTCACTACTATCGGGACATCGATAGCCTTCTTTTCTCGGATAGTTTTATGTCTAGTTGTGCCGCATTCCTCACATTGGACAACGCCGTCTATAGTGACTTCTTCTCCTTCAGTGCCGATCTCTCCTTTCAATATTTCGTGGAGAGTCTCTTCTCCGCAGACCGAACAATCGAGATAGTACGAGTTTGGGACTTTCATCGTGAACACCAGCTCATCTTCCGTTTACAGAAGCGAGTATATTAATCTTCCCATATTTCGAAGCCGCAATCACATCTTTTACCATCGAGTGGTTTTCCACATTTCGGGCATCTTGATTTCTTGATAAGATGTTCGGCCCATGCTTCTTTTACTTCCCTCTCGTCAGCGTCCATCACCCTTTGATAGATCTCTCTCTTTTCTTCATCATCAACGAGTTTTCTCAGTTTAGTATAATCTCGGACAGGACCTTCCTTCTTCTCAGCAATCCCAGCTTTCTTAGCGTAGTAAGCGAGAATTATTCCTCCAGCTAAGCCAGTAAAATGTGCAGCGTGAGCTATATTCCCTCTACCTCCAAAAAGAGCGATACCGGTCTGTATCATGATGAAGGCTCCTACGGCTAGGTCCACTCTTACGTTAGGTAAGAGCAGAGGAGGGATTATCATCGTTATCCTATCTCTAGGATAGAGGAATACAAGTGATCCCATTATACCGAACACGGCACCCGATGCGCCTAGATTAGGCACCTCAAGAACATCATAGGGCGCTCCACCTAAACCGAACTGAAGCCAGGTAAAAATGTACTGACCCAGTGTAGCGATCAAACCTGCCAGAATATAAAAAGTAAAAGTCCATTTTTTTCCGACTCTATCCTCCAAAGGCATGCCTATGAAGAAAAGAACGATGATGTTACCGAAGACGTGCATTATACCCCCGTGGATGAACATCATCGTTATAAATGTATATCCTCTCGTTAAAAATAGACTAGGATCGCCTACATATCTCGCCTGACCCGCAAGATCGTCATATATCACACCAGTGATCCCTGGATTGTACATCTCCCCTCCCAACATCGCGATGAAGATCACCATATTGACTATTATCAGCACCTGGGTCAGATACATATCATATTTGAAGGCGTATATCAGACCAATCAGGATGATCGCGATGATCAGGTAGGAGAGCCAGGAGAGCCAAAACATCGTTGAGTTATTTTCCTTTAATAATTTAGTATTATCCCTTCAATCCTCACTTTCACTCTAGACTCTTGTGGTAAAGACTATAAACAGATTTTATGTTTAGGTGATGTATGGTAAAGTTCGCTCATATAGCCGATTGTCATCTAGGAGCTTTTTCTAGGGATCAGGTACTGAGAGAGTATAATCTGAAAGCGTTCGAGAGAGCTGTAGATATAAGCATAAACAGAGATGTGGATTTTATCATCATCGCTGGGGATCTGTTCCATAACCCTCATCCTGATATGGAGATAGTTGATAGAGCCGTAAAAGAACTGATGGACGCTCGTAAGAAGGGCATAAACATCTATTCTGTCTACGGGTCTCACGATTATAAGATATCGCAGGCATCACTCATCGATGTGCTAGCTAGCGCGAATGTATTCAAGAAAGTAGTCACTTACTTGGAAGAAGAGAATGTTTTAGAACTTGAAAAAGAACCATCGGGCGTTTCTATAACTGGGTTAAGCGGCAGGAAGAACAGAGCCGATATAAGCTACTTTGAAGAACTAGAGTTTCCAGAACCTGAAGGTGAGAGCATATTCGTATTTCATTCTCCTATCGCGGAGTTGAAGCCAGCCGATATTCATGAGGATCGGAGTCTACCACTTTCACTTCTTCCTGATAACTTCAGCTATTATGCAGGGGGACATATCCACGAAAAGATCGAGTATGATAAAGAGAAGACCATATATTATCCAGGACCAACCTTTGGAGCAAATTATACCGACTTGGAGAGAGATCAGCGAGGCTTCTATATCGTCGAGGATTTCCAACCGGAATACATAGCTTTTGAGGAACCGAGTATAATCAAAAGGCGTATAAATGCAGAAGGCCTGAAAGCGAAAGAATTGAGGGATGAGCTAGATGAACTTTACGAGGAAGAACTGCAGGGCGATATCCTACTGCTGAAGATCTCAGGGACTCTTTCAGAAGGAGAACCCTCGGATATAGATTTCAGTGAGGTCAGACGAAGATTTAGAGATAAGGGATTCGAAACTGTCTATTTGAATCGGAGAGAGTTAGAAGGAAAAGAGATCGAGAGGATAAAGGTCAAAGAGGGAAAGGAGGAGGAAGTGGAAGCTAGACTACTTGAAGAATCTAGTGGTGAGGGCAAAATTCCTGTCGATTTCCAAGAAGAACTTTTGAATGTTCTGAAAAGCGATCAGAAGGACGGCGAGACTCAAAATGATTACGAGAACAGGATTTGGAACGCTTCCTGGGAGTTGATAAAGAAAAGAGAGGAATACGATAGTAAAGAAGATGAAGAGAGTGAAAAGAGTGAAGAGGAAGTAGAGAGTGAAAAAAAACAGAAGAGCGAGGATGAAGTGAAAAAAGGCAAAGATAGACAGATCTCTCTTAATGATTTTGGAGGAAATCTGCCATGAAACTGGAAAAAATGGAGATAGAGAACATAAGGAGTTACAAGCATCAAGATATCGACTTTGAAGACGGAGTTCTTCTTTTCCAGGGCGACATAGGCTCAGGCAAATCCTCCATCTTGTACGCTTTGGAATTCGCTTTGTTCGGAGCTACTCAACAGAATTTTTATGATAAGATTTTGAGGCATGGTGAAAAGAAAGCTAGCGTTGAACTGGAATTTGAGGTAAAAGGCAAAAAATATACCGTTTTCCGCTCGGTCAAAGAGAGGAGCAGTGGTTGGGGAAAGGACTCTTACATGGAGACGGACGGGAAGAGGATGGAACTGTCGTGGACCGAGATGAGAGAGTTCGTTATCGACCTTCTAGGTTTAAGAGAGACCTCGAGTGGAAAAGTAGAGACTTTCCACATGGGTATTTACACACCACAGGAAAGGATGAAAGAGATATTGTCGATGAATGAAGAGGAGAGATTAGAGTCTATAAGGAAAGTCTTCAATCTAGAGGATTATAAACAAGCAGCGGAAAATGTCAAGATCGTGAGGAACGGCTTGAGGAATGAGATAGGAAAGCTTGAAGTCAAGGCAGAAAAGATAGAGCAGTTGGAAGAAGAAATAGAGGAGAAGGAAGAAGAATTAGTCGAAAAGAAAGATGAAAGAGAAGAAGTTTTTGAAGAGATCAAATCCTGCGAAAAGGATAAAGAAGAGATAGTCGAGGAGAAGAAAGAATTTGAAAAGTTGGAACAACAGATAAAAGATCTGAAGAGCGATAAAAAAAGATTTGAGGAAAGGAAGTCTTCTTTGGAAAAAGAGCTGAAAGAGGTTGAAAACAAGTTAAAACTGATAGAAGAAGATGAGCAGAGATTGGATGAAGTACGAAAGAAGAAAGAAGAATACGAGAATGTGGAGAAAAAGCTTGAAAAAGTTAGAGAAGAGCTTGATAAGAAAAGCCGGAAGGAAAGCAAGAAAGAAAATCTAGAACTTAGACTTGAAACAAAAAAAGAGAGTCTCGAAGATCTGAAGAAAAAAGATAGCAAAGTTAACGAGATGAAGGAAGATATTGAAGAACTTGAGGAGGGAGTAAATAAACTCGAAGGTCTCAAGGAAAAGAGAAGTGATCTTAGAAAAAAAATCAGTGATGTGAGAGGAGATATAAGATCGATAGAGAAAGATCTGAAAGGTATAAAAGAGGAGTTAGAACAGTTCTCTGATCTAGAAGGTGAGAAGGAGTGTCCTAAATGTAAGCAGCCTTTAGAGGGAAAACATTTGGAGGAGATATTGAATGACCTGGAAGAAGAGAAGCAAGAATTGAAGGAAGATAAAAATAGTTTAGAGAAAAAGAAAGGAAGATTGAACGAACAACTCAAGGATTTAGCGGAGGAAATACAAAATTTAGAAGATAAAGAGAAGGAACTCGATCATAAAAGAAAAGAGGTCAAAAGATTAGAAAAGAAATTGGATAAAAAAGAAGGACTGGAAGAAGATATTGAAAAATTGGAAGAAGAGGTCAACGGATTAAAAGGAGAGATAGAGTCCTTTGAATATGAGAAAGAAGACCTCACAAAGTTGAAGGAGAAAAAGGAAGAGCTCCAGGGATTCAAGGAAGAGTATATAGAGATAAAGGAGAGGTTGAAGAATAAAGGCGATTTGATGCGTAAAGAAAGTGAGGTCAAAGAAGATATAAAGAGTATAGAAAAGAAGAGAAAGGAAGTTTTCGATGATTTAAAGGAGCTTGAAGAAAGATACTCTGAAGAGAAACATGAAAAAGTAAAGAAAAGATATGAAGAGTTGATTCAGGAGAAGAGTCGCCTAGAAGAGAAGAAAACTCACCTCAAATCAGAGATAAAGAGACTGAAAGAAGAGACAAAAGAGACAAAAAAGGATCTTAAAGAGAAGAAAGAAAGTCGTGAAGAGGCGGATGAACTTAAGAGTTTCAAGTCCTGGATATCTAACGAATTCAAAGAAACGATCAAGAATATAGAGGAACACCGTTTGGCCCAGATCAGATCAGAGTTCGGTCGTTTCTTTCGAATGTGGTTCGATGAGATTTTAGATGAACCGGATATAAGCGCAAGATTAGATGAAAAATTCTCTCCGATAATAACTGTACAGGGCAATGAGACGACTGTCGATGACCTCAGCGGAGGTGAAAGGACATCAGTTGCTTTAGCTTACAGGTTGGCCTTCAACAACATGATCAAAAAAGAGTTAGGGCTTGAGAGCAACCTTCTGGTTTTAGATGAACCAACAACAGGTTTCAGCAGAGAGCAGTTGACCAGGTTGAAGGACGTGATAAATAAGGTGTCTGCTGATCAAGTGATCATCGTCTCTCATGAGAACGAGATATTGAACCTTGCTGACGTGGTTTTTCATGTGGGAAAAAGGGATGGTGTTTCCACTGTGGAAAAGTCTAGATAAGATTTTGTTTCACTAGAGACCTAGTATATCTTTCATCCGAAGGCTATCTCTGTCCAACTCAGGTGTCTCGCAAATCACGGTTATATCGTAATCTTTTTCTTTGAGGATAGGCGCTAATTTCCTGAAGTCAGGTTCGTGCTCTTCAACGTTTAAGTGTTCTTTTTCACCCTTATCTGTGTATTCTATCGAAGAGAAATGCGAATGTAGTCGGCCGTCATGAATAGACTCGTACTTTTCAATCAGGTTTCTAAAATCTTCTTCTGTTTCCAAGGCTCCGTCGAATCTTGCATGATAATGTGCGAAATCTAGTACAGGTACTGCGAGATCTGTTCTTTCCATAACTTTCTCTATTTCATCTAGTGTTCCCCAGCTCTTCTCTTTCCCCATCTGTTCTAGACCAATTTTGACCTCGAGACCTTCCTCTTTTATCATCTCAGCACATTCCACCACTCCGTTACCAATAATCTTCGTAGCTTCTTCGCTTGACATCCCTGAATAATAGCCCGCATGTACAGTGATTATCCAGGCTCCCATCGCATCCCCTAACCGAGCGCTTTTCATTATCCGCTCTTTGCTCTTCTCGATCGTTTCTTCCTTTTCTGAGTTGAGATTGATATAATAGGGCGCGTGTATGCTGAGCAGTATATCGTTTTTTTCCGCTTCCTTCCCGATTTCTTTTGCGGTAGACTCTTTCATCCTTGCCCCTCTGACGAACTGTACTTCCATCGCATTAAGACCTTCTTCAGCCAGATATTTCATGCTGTCTTTCGTGCCTTTGACACCGTGGGGTGTACCTCCTGGGCCTAAGTATATCATATTAAAGGATGGTTCGTTTGGGTAAAATAATTTTTCCTGACGAGGATATGTAAACACAGAAAAATATAAATATAGGAATCGTAATATGATAATACGAAAAAAATAAGTACCACTCTAGCATTTAATTACTTTAGGAGAGTGAAAATATGTATGAAAAAATAAAAAGAATTGGAATTTTATTTCTAGCGAGCCTATTGATAACTGCTCTGTTAGTTCCATTCCCGACTTCCGCTCAGGCTCAACGACCTGAATGGGAAGAAGGAGACAGTTGGGCTATGGGATCTGAAGGGGATATTAAAGAGATATTTAAGCCTACTTTAGATATGATAGATGAAGAGATAGAAAGAGAGATTGACGAAGAGGAAGATTTATACGAAATGGACTACGATATCGATGGAGAAGTGGGATTTTACCAGATATATGAGATCATAGAGGCAAACGATGATGGATATGTCATGCAGATAGAAGCAGGCGGAGGAATCCAAGTTTCAGGCAGTTTTGAAGCGACTGGAGAGATGGAAGAAGAAGGCACTCATGATCGGGACGATTATTGGGACGATAATATACCTACAGAGACCAAAACTATTTCAGCGGAAGCCGATATATTCTTCATGTTAGATATTGAGGGAACCGTACACTTCAATGAAGATCTAGCTATTGAAGAAATAGAGCTAGAATATGAGTTGGAATTTTCTGTTGAATTTAGTGCAGAGAATTTCCCATCATATGACCATGATTGGCAAAATGAGACTGTAACTATAGAATACGAGGATTTCTCAGGAGGTATGTCCGCAGAAGTAATTCTCCAAATACAGATGGAATTTGAACCAGCATTGGATCTATTCAACTTCCCTATAGAGGAGAACACGGATTGGGAAGCAGAATCACAAATGACTATATGGGGTAGTTACGAAGGTGTAATAGATATAGATGATGAGGAGATGCCAGATGAATTCCAAGAGATGATTAAAGAGATCGAAGAAGAATTGGAACAGGAATTCCCGATAATACTTGAAGAAATCGATACTGAAGAAGACGAAGTGAATTTCGGTGAGATCGAAGAAACGACCGAACATGTCAAAATACCTATGAGGTGCACTGGAACAGATGAAGTCGTGCTTTACGATGGTAGAAGAACTGATGTCTATGTACTTGAATTCGGTCCTGATGACGATTTCTTCCCAGCTGAAGTAGGTGCTCAACAAATCGGACCCTCAATGAGGATGCTATTTTCTGAAGAAGAAGGCTTTATAGTCTCACAGCAGATGAATCTTGGTCCTGAGATGGGAGGAATGATCGGGATGCAATCAATGGAAATGAGATCGATGGACGTGGAAGAAGCACGAGAGGGCAAACAAGAAATACAGGAGGAAAAAGAAGATGGGTTCTTAGACTTACTTATCTCACCACCAATCCTGTATGTGTTGGTGGGGGTCATAGTGATTATCTTAGTGGTAGCTGTCCTCCTTGGTAGAGGAGGTAAAAAGCGAGAAACTCCCGATCGGAATGTAAATCAAAATTACGGTGAAGAAAGAAGCGAGTTCCAGCAAGAGAGTCAAGAACCAGAATGGCCTCAGGAAGAAGAGCCTAGATGAAACTAGTCAGGGATCAACTAGAGAAGATTTAACGGGGAAAAAGGAAAATTTTAAACCCCTTTTTATCTTTTTTATTTAAATGCAGGTTAAATTGTGAAGAAGATGTCAAGATATTTAGAAGTCGAAAGACTTAGAAACACTATCGACGGTTTCACCCTTGAGGATATATCATTTGAGATAAGTGAGGGAGAGATCGTACTGCTTGGAGGACGGAATAGTTCGGGAAAAACCACTCTGATTGAAACAATATGTCTAGTTGAGGAGCCGGAAGAAGGTAAAATAAATTTTTTTGATATACAAGTTTTCGATGACGAGCCTAAAAAGAAAAATTTACTGAAGATAAAACCACATTTAGGCGTTCAATTTCAAGGAGATAGCTTGTTCAAAAATTTGACAGTTATGGAAACTTTCGAATTGTTCTCTAAAAGCTATGGTTTAGATGTTATGCCTGATAATGTTTTCCAATGTCCTTTTTTGGAAGATTTTCTAGAGAGAAAAATATCAAATTTATCTGAAGGAAAAACCCAACTTGTTAAATTCATGTTGAGTATAATCCATGAACCAAAGATAGTCTTTCTCGACGAGCCAGTATCGAACCTTGATGGTCAGACCCGAAGTTGGGTTTACCAAAAGATAAAGGAGATGAGGTCAAAAGGCACTTCATTTTTGATAACGTTGAATGAGATGTGGAAGATTGCCGACACGTCTAATAGATTAATAACTCTCTCTGATGGCAAAATATATGACGTTGTCGATGATTTTTTTAGATATTATAAAGGTTGTTTGATGAAGATCTCTAGGGAAAGGAATATAGAAAGAATCAAAGAAGAAGGATGGGTTTTAGAGATAGTTCAAAGGGATGGTTTTTATGATGTTTATTCGGAACTTCCGATGAAATCTATTATAGAAAAAGCCGAGATACCTTATTTCGAGATAAGAGATGTAAAGTTAGGTGACTTCTCTTTGGGGTGGGTAGATGAAAGATAGATTTATACATATTTGGATTTTCTTGAAGAGCCATTTCATAAATAGAGTGAGGACAAAAAAATTTCTCGTATGGGTGGTTATAACTCCTATGCTTTTGATAGGTTTTTTGAACTTGATCGGTGGTGAGGACGAGATAAAAGCTAGTGTCGCAGTTTTAGATAGAGATAACTCTTTCATCTCCAATACAACTATGAATATTCTCAAAAATGAAGAAAGATTGGAGATATATGAGGTGGACCAACATGAAGATGGGGTTGAGCTTTTGAGACAGGGAGATGTGGAAGCTTATCTCGTGATCCCTAATGATTTTTCGGAGAAATGGAGGAGAATCAGAAACAATAGTGAAGATTACGATACCATAACTTTCGAAGTCTATCATGTCAGCGGCGATCAGGAAGATTTGATCGATACAGTATTGAAAGGTGTAACTGCAGATATAAACGAGTTAATATTAGGGGATGAGATGAAAAAACCTATCGAGTTGGTGAATCGACCTCTTCAGATCCGTGACAGAGAATGGTCTTTTTCTGATCTACTTTTACCCGGAGGAATAATGATAGTAATTCTTCAATCAGGTTTCTTCTCTTCCAGCGATAACGCTTCCGCCCTTACTGAAGCGATGTTAGATAAAAGATTAGGAATCTCTCCAGTACCCCGAATTTACTCGATCAGCGGTATGGTGATGATGGACGCTGTATTTACAACTATCGCGGGCATAATCGCATTGATAACAGGTTTGATACTATTTGGGATATCACTTCCGTTGATGAATTTTCTTGGGATGATACCTATAATTTTTATATCATCGCTGGTATTTTCTTATCTTGGGTGTTGTATCGGTAAATTCTCATCTGATAGAGCTTCTACCCAGGGATTATCATCTATGATGGTTTTTCCTTTAGTTTTCTTTTCTCAAGCTTATCTGTTTTCGATGATGTTTCCTGATTATGTTACCGCAATATCAAGATGGCTACCTATCTATCCAGTCGCGGATATGATGAAACAGTTGTTGTTTTACTCCCCTTCTCTAACATATTATGGAGTGAAAATCGGTCAATCTCTGTTGTGGTTGATCTTTGTTTTTATCATCTTCCTTTACTTCTATAGGGATTAAAAGAAAAAGGTAATAAGAGACCAGAATGATTGTTGATAAAAGGAGACTAAAATTGATGAAAAAGATGGAAAAAGATTCCGTTTACAAAGGAGAACTACCCGAAGGTTGTAAACACTGCGCTAGGGGAAGTAAGATGGTTTTACTGGTAACTGGAGAATGCGATGGAGGGTGTTGGTACTGTCCGCTCTCTGAGAAGAAAAAAGATAAAGCTGTTGTCTACGCGGACGAAAAGAAAGTGAGCGAGAAAGAAGAGATATTAGAAGAAGCGAAAGCTATCAGCGCGTCAGGTACTGGAATAACTGGCGGCGATCCCCTTTTAACTGAAAAGACGCTAGAATTCATAAAGTTGTTAAAAGAAGAATTTGGACAAGGACATCACATCCATCTATATACTCAGAGTACCGACCTTGAACATATGATTGAGCTGGAAAAAGTTGGTTTGGATGAGATAAGATTTCATCCTCCAGTTGAGAAATGGGTGGAGATAGAAGAAACGCGATATCCATCCTTACTTCGTGATCTTGGGAAGGAAACAGATCTATCAGTAGGCATAGAGATACCGAGCATCCCAGGAAGAGAAGAGGAGACCGTTCATCTCATCGAAGAACTTTCTCCTATTGTTAAATTTGTGAATATAAACGAATTAGAATTTTCATCGACCAATACAGAGCAACTTCAGAATAGAGGTTACAAACACAAGAGCGACGTGTCTTCAGCTGTAAAAGGTAGTGAAGAATTGGCGTTGAAACTTATAGATATGGACTTCGATGTTGATCTCCATTATTGTTCTCTCGCCTTCAAAGACGGCGTGCAGCTCACGAACAGGATAAAAAGGAGAGCGGAAAATGTAGCTCGAGAAAGTGACACAGTTACGGAAGAAGGTACTTTGATTAGAGGTGTGATAGAGACTAAAGATGCTGAGACGCTATGTCAAGAGCTTAGAGATAAGTACGATATAGATGAAGATATGGTCTGGTACGATGAGGAAGACGATTGTGTAGTTTGTCCTTTAGCCTTTTTAGATGAGATCAGTTCCACTATCGATGGAAAATGTTTCGGGGTGGAGATTTACCCTACATCTGATCGGTTAGAAGTCGAAAGATGGCCCTTGAAGTAGACACAAATCCTTTTTATGTGACCGGAGGTTTAGATTGACCATGGACGAGAGAGAAGTAAGGAAACGTTGGAACGATCTACTAGAATGGTACGAAGATAACGATATCGAAAGAGCTCTTGTAGCCTTTTCAGGTGGTAAGGACAGTACGCTAGTTTTAGATTCGGCCGTAGAAGCAGTTGAAGAAGTAAAAGCCTTCATAGTAAACGACGTTATATATCCTGATTGGGAGATAGAAGAAGCTATTTCTAGAGCTGAAGATATCGGAGCGGAATATGAAATAATAAAGACTTCTAAACTCTCTAATAGAGATCTGAGAGAAAATCCAGAAGATCGTTGTTATCACTGTAAAGAAGAACTCTTCGCTTCTATCGATGAAGAAGGGACTGTACTTGAAGGAACTAATGCTTCTGAGATCGAAGGCCACAGGCCAGGTTTGAAAGCGGTAAAAAAATATGGTAGAGCGCCTCTTCTCGAGACCGGTATGAGGGAAGAGGAAATCAGAGAAATACTGAAGTGGAGAGGTAGAGAGGTTTGGGACCGACCCTCTTTTGCATGTTTAGCTAGTAGATTTCCTACAGGTACTGAGCTGACCGAGGAGCGTTTGAAAAGAGTTGAGAGACTCGAAGATAAAATTTTTGATCTTGGTGTAAGTCAGTTGCGTGTACGAGATTTTGGTGAAACCGCTCGTATAGAGGTCTGGCCCGAGGATATGGATAAGATATTGAACGAAAGGGAGAAAGTTTTAGGATGGTTTGAGGATGAAGGATATGGGAAAGTATTTTTAGACCTAGATGGTTATAGGACAGGCTCTATTTCACAGTGATAGATATGGATGATTTGGATGAATTATTGGAGAAGTATAAAGCTTCAGAGTTGAGTAAAGAAGAGTTGAAAGAATTGATTTTAGATTTACCGTACACGGACTTCGGAGATACGAAGGTAGACACTTTCAGGGAATTGAGAAAAGGACTGCCTGAAGCGGTCTACTCTCCCGGTAAAAGTGAAGAACAGTTGAGGAATATAGCTGGCGAAGGCGATAGGTTCTTCACTCGAGCTACTGAAGAGGATTACGAGATAGTGAAGTCGGT
>Ga0207421_10005595_pt1 | contig 14041 bp, 15 predicted proteins | sample SodLakKL_010_SED_4_FD_187542 | JGI IMG/M metagenome (GOLD analysis project Ga0207421, IMG submission 187542) | Alkaline sediment microbial communities from Lake Tanatar, Kulunda Steppe, Russia - 8KL_010_SED (SPAdes) (version 2) | ecosystem: Environmental > Aquatic > Non-marine Saline and...
GGTGAAGAGGCCTCGTAGAGGCCGAACAACGGTTGTGACGTTTTATCCCCCTCACCCTAGCCCTCTCCCTCCAGGGGAGAGGGGACTTTTCGGAGAGGCACTAATTAATTGCTCCCTAAGATAGTAAAAAAGATTTCAACAGAGCCTTATTAGTTAAGTTATCTGTCTTTAAGAAAGTATATGTTAATACAGTTGGGGCGAGAAGTAAAATTATTTGGCAGTCAGGCGGTCGAGGAAACCGGGGGCGGCAAAAATTTTATCAGGGCCAGGCCGGCAATAACCATCAGCAATGAGTATATCTGTCCGCGCGTCAACAGGCCAAAAACGTATCCAAGATGGGGATCGGGAGCGCGGAAAAACTCTACCAGAAAACGGAGACTTCCGTAGCCAAACAGAAAAGCAAGCGATGTCCGGCCCGGTTTTGGGCAATATTTCCAGACAAATAGCAGTATAACAAAAAGCAGTAATCCTTCCGACGTCGCCTGATACAACTGCGAGGGATGGCGCGGAACCAGTTCACCGTCAACGGCCGGCGAATGGGGAAAAACAACACCCCAACTACCATCAGTGGGGCGACCCCATAATTCACCGTTTATAAAGTTTGCGAGACGTCCAAAAAAAAGCGCCGGCGTCAGAGCAAGCGCCCCGGCGTCGGTTACCTCCCAGAAATCAAGTCCGGACCGGCGGATATACCAGATCAAACAGACCAGCGCACCAAGCAGCCCCCCGTGAAAGGACATCCCTCCCTCCCAGACCGTAAATAACATCCAGGGCCGGGCGAAAAAAGCGCTAAAATTATAGAAAAGCACAAAACCAACCCGGGCACCGATTATTCCCCCAACAGCACCAGAGATAACCAGGTCCAGGACCTGTTCTTGCGTTAGATTCAACCTATTACTCCGATTTAAAAGCCGTAAAATTAAATAGGCAACTAAAAATCCAACCAGGTAGGCCGCTCCATACCAGCGCAGACCTACCCCGTCGCCAAATTCAAATATATACGGGTCAATGTCGTGATGGTAGATAAAATCAAACATTTAGAAGGGAACTTTATCGTCCAGGTCTGCCACCCGGTCGGCAAATTGCCGCCACTCGTCGGCTGTAAAAGCAAGCGTCGCTGAAATGTCAGGGCTGGCGAAATAAAGGGCTATTTCCGGTTCCTCTACCTCCTCCAGCTCCACCTGGGCACCCATTGTGAAAATTTCCGATAGTTTTGACTCGCGCAATAATTCCTCCATAATAATCTCCTCCTCAAAACATTGATTTAAATAATTTGCTCGCCACTTTACGTCCGACCACCTTGTTTTTGGCCCGGTTGGCGATCTTTTTTGGATTGCCGCTGGCCAGTTTTGAGACGTCGTTACTGGTCCGGGCCGCTTTGTAAAGAAACGAAGTGATTTTCCCCACAGACTGTCACCTCCTTCCTGACCCTGGTAAAACAAGTTAAACCCAGACGATTGTATGCTCCCCACTACAAATCAATAATTTAAAAAAATTCTGGTTCTGTCAATAGTTTTAAAAGAAAAATACCGATCACCACAGTTGCGATAACTCCCCTGTTTATAATAGAATTGTAGCGCTTGCTTAAGTTTTTTAACCTGGAGTTACTTTTATGTCCCGTCCTCGCCACTTTGTGCTTATTTTGCTTATATTTGCTATCTTAGCCCTCTGGGCGGCCGGAATAGCGTTAGTGCTTGGTGCGGCCTGGCACCAGGTCTTTGCCCTTTTTACGGCCGTTGGGCTGACACTTTTTGCTCTGCATTACTTTTTCGGCAAAAAATGGCTGATCACCCGACTCAACGCTCGGCCGGCAAAACACTCGCTCCTGACAGAGCTTGTCGATAAAGCCAACATCATGGGGAAGGTCAGCTTTTATGTTACCCGCTCCTTTGAGACCGCTAACGCTTTCGCCGTAACTTATTCCGATGAACATGCCATCTTTTTGACGCCGGAAGTCTGGCAGGCTGATATGAGACTGCTGGGACCGATTGTGGCCCATGAGCTAGCCCATGTAAAAAATGGCGACAGCCTGATCGCCGGTTTCACCTCCGCCTTTGAACAAATTTTGAGCAGATTCAGCAAAATCTGGCTGGCCTTTCTTATGGGCGGCCCGCTTGGCTGGATTATCCTCCTGTTTTTCTGGCCACTGCTGCTATTTGTCCAGCTATGGAGCCACATTACGTTGTTCATCTACCGGTTACTGGCGTCCCCCCTGATGCAGGGCCGAGAATTTGAAGCCGACCGGATGGCGGCCGGCTGGACATCACCTGAATTTACCAGTCAGGCCCTGAAAGCAATTGACTCCTACAACAGCCACTGGCTTAAAAATATCTTTCCCCTCCGGGAAAATCCCCTCTCCACACATCCACCTTTGCGTGAACGGATTCAGCAGTTGGAGCAAATGACAACCTCTTGAACACGAATAAGCTCACCTCTTACTTCCCGTATAAAAGTAAAAAGCTCCCATATGCCACAGCTGCGCTTGAAGGAGTTGGCGGGCAAATAAAAAAAATACCGGCGGATTTCCGTGTTGAAGAAATTCCCCTGTATCCCGCTCAGGGTGAGGGCACTCACCTCTATTTTTTACTCACCAAAAGGGGTCTTCCCACGGAAGCGGCGATAAAAAAGATCGCCCGGGAACTCGGCCAGCAACCAAAAGAGTTTGGTTTTGCCGGGCACAAGGACGCTCGGGCCACTACAATTCAACGAGCAAGCATTGAACACGTGGAACCAGAGCAGTTAGAAGAACTGGAATTTGAAGGGATGGAGGTTGAACCTTTAGATTACCACCGCAACAAACTGCGGCCCGGACACCACGCCGGCAACCGCTTTCAAATAAAAATTAAGGACGTTGAACCGGCAGCAAAAGAGAAAGCCAAAAAAATTACTGAGCAGTTGGAAAAATCTGGTGTTCCAAATTACTATGGTCCCCAGCGTTTTGGTCAGCGGGGCGATAGTGCGATACTCGGCGAATGTTTGCTGAAAGATAAGCTGGAGGAGTTTGTAAATCTCTACCTGGGCCACTCATTAAAAGACGACCCACCGGCAGTCAAACAGGCGCGCGACCTGTTTGACAGCGGCGACTACGAGAGTCCCTTCGATTACTGGCCTTATTCGCATCAGAACCGACGCAACTGCCTGGCTGCTTTTAAAAACACAAAAAATCCAAAGGTTGTAGTCGGGCAGGTTCCCAAAAGACTGCGGCGGCTCTTTGTCTCTGCCTTTCAAAGTCAAATTTTCAACGAATTACTGGCGGAAAGAATTGAGAGTATCGACCAGCTAAGGGAAGGCGATGTGGCAAAAAAACATGATACAGGGGGACGATTTCGGGTGGAAGACGTCGAGCGCGAACAACCACGGGCGAACAACTTTGAAATAAGTCCGACCGGCCCCATACCCGGCGGCGATCTTTTTCTACCGACTGGCGCGCCCGGTGAAATAGAGCAGCGAGTGCTGAAAAAATTCCAGTTTGAACCAAAACTACACAATCGTGCCGGGACACTTAAAGTGGAAGGAACACGCCGCTTCTTACGTTTTAAATTAGAAGAACTTGCGCTCAAACCCGACGCGAACAGCAATCAGCTAACTATTGAGTTTGCTGCTCCGCCGGGTTCTTACGCAACCGCTTTGCTGCGCGAAGTTATGAAAGTTGAACTAACCTGATTAATTCATCAAAGAATGAATTAGCTATTGAGCTTAAAATTCATCCTCTAACTCATCCAGGTCATCGAACTCTTCTTCCAGCGCTTCTTCCAGTTCCAGCTCAAAGTCTTCCATCTGCGCTTCAAACTCATGCATCGCCGCCTCGCGGGCGATGATTTCGTAAAATTCAGGACATTCCGCTTCACGACCGTCGCTTACGGTCTCAACGCTGATATCAGAACGCTCCATCCGGGCCTCAATATCAGCCTCTTGCTGTTGAAATTCCTCCCAGTCTATTTCACCGGCGTCAAGCTCAGCGGCCAGCTCACAGAACTGTTCGACCGCCTCCTCTTCGGTGATTGTCGGTCCCGGACAGCCGGCCAGAACCAGCAGCGACAGTCCAAGAAAAAATACTACTAATTTCTTCATAACACGCACCTCCTGGTGAATTTTATTGTTTAGCCTACGATTATAGCAAAACTACTGATACAGGGTAAAATATTTTTGTCGAAAGCTATCGGCTGCTAAAGTTTTGCGATTTCCTTGTTCTGAGGGCCGATATATTTCTGACATCATTCTTGATTGGCCTCCGGCCGATCTCCGAGGTATAAAGACCTCAAAACAACCCCATCCTGGGGTTTGAGGTCTTTATAAATCCGTCAGAAACAGATCGGCCCTCAGAATTACCGTTTCTCTTTTTACAAAGCAGGATCCAATTTCTCATTGACCAAAAATAAAAGTATATAAATGAAATTTTTTGCAAGTTTATCGGGTTAACATTAATGTGATTAATGTGCCAGTGATAATCACGGGTGAAAAACCAAAACCTCCCCCAGTTCCCTCTCCCCTGGGGGGAGAGGGTTAGGGTGAGGGGGAAAGATGCGTTGAAAGGTTCTGGCGGAAAAACATAATATTTTCAAGAGGAGTGTGATCTGTATGACAGCTTATGAAGGCAACAATGGAGTGGATAAGGGGAATTCTCCCAAAAAAAGAAAAGATAATCTTCACACCGACGAATCACGCGACTCCTACCTCAATCAAAAACCGGCCACAGAACCAGCTCAATGTCCTGTTTGCGGAAACATTTACGCAAATAAGCGCTGGTATCGAAGCGATCAATATGATCTTTCAGAAGATGAAAGTGGCCTCTCCTTCATGTGCCCGGGCTGCCGCAAAGTTAAAGATAACTACTATTACGGAGAACTGCGTATAGGCGGTAGCTTTTTAAAGAACCACCGGCAAGAAATATCCGGTTTGATACAGAACGAAGTTCACCGCCGGCAGGAAAAAAATCCGCTCAGCAAGTTAGTTGAAGTTGAAGTCGAGAGAAACGAAGAGACGGCGCGAGGCGAAGTAATTTTTCACACCACAAACGCTAAACTGGCCGAATTGCTGGGCCGGGCTCTGGAAAATGCTTTTGGAGGGGAGCTGGAAGTTCAGAAATCTGAACCAATTACCAGGGTTAACTGGTGGAGAGATAAAAAAATCGAGTAGCAATCAGGCGAACGGACAACTACCGGTGGCACAGCCTTCCGGTTTCTTAGATGAACCCGAAGAACCAACAGCAAAGGTATTCAGCAGTCGCTCACTGTTTTCGGAGCCGCAGTCTGGACATTCGGCCCATTCTTCGCGCTCTGAACAGCGCCGGCGTAGTTGGAACTTGCTTCCACAGTCGGTACACTCGTAGTTATAAGTTGGCATTAGAATCACCATAAAAAGAGCAGGAAATATGGGAGCCGCCCCACCCCACATAAAAGCAAGATGAGGCGGCCCTCCCGAAGGTTATCGGACTATCACTAAAGTATAACAAATCATTTTAATTTTAAAAGCTATACCTCAACCTTGAGTAAAAAGCGTCGTGGTCCTGCAGAGCTCCAAAGCGGGAAGCCTCGTTGTCGGCGTCATAGTGCAGGCTGCCGGCGTAGACACGAATGTTGTCGCTCCACTCGTAGTCGGCCTCCAACCTCAGATGCCAGTCCTGTACCTGAAGACCGGCAAAACCACGAGCTCGCAGGGTCAGACGGTCGGACATGTAAGAACGTTCGGTCGCCAGCTGCAGCCGGTAACGGTTGCGCTTCTCGTAGGGATGATTCTCTTCGTCTATATCCTCACGCAACCCCTTCGAATCGTAGTTGTGCAACCAGTGTACTTGAAACATGTAGGTGACGGTTGGCGTGTGATCAAACTCGTAGCCGACCAGCAGGTTGTAAACGTCCGAAGGAAGCCCCTCACTTTCACCCGCTTCATCGTGGCGGATATCGTCAAAAGAAGTCTCCAGCCAGGCGATTCCGCCCATGAACGGCCCACGCAACGAAGCTCCGCCGGAGGCCATCTCCGGGTGATAAACAAAGGTACCTGTCCCGTCTGCGTTAAAACCAGCCGGGTTACCCATAAAACCCCGATAGCCATACAGCGCCACCTCCCATCTGCCGTAGTTCTCACTCCAGCGGGCGTGCACCTCGCCGTCTTCGGGCGAAGACGAAGGTAATCTACGGGGCGGCTTGTCACCAGTTTTCTCCAGCACCTCTTCCTGATCCAGTAATTCACCATCAAAATGAACGGGAATAACCTCGCCCTCGGGGTTACGGTTTGGCTCAAACTCCGGCATTGCAATCAAATCAAGGTTACCGTAGTCGGAGAACCAGCGCAACCGCAGGGCGTCTGCGGGTGCCCGCATGTATTCAAGGTCCCGGCCCAGGAAGAAGGAACGATAGTCCTTGGGAAAGTGATCGTTGACGAACTCATACTGAGCAGGTCCCCAGTCAATTGCCTGGCGGCCGGCAATTACGTCAAGATCCCGCGTCGCCGGGTAAAGAACCGAGGCTTGCCGGACCTCAAACTCGTCCTCGACCTCAGCTCCGGCTGCGGCTGGTTTCGCCAAAAAGCGCAGATCCAGGACCTCGCCCTGGCCTCCATACCACTGGTTTTCCAGCATTATCCGGGTTTCATTGAGGGTGTTACGGTCGTCAATCGGCCCGGCGTCGCCGTAGCGAACGGAGTAAGCCGGCTCGGCGTAGCCCCTGATTCTTAGCTGGGCCACGGCCGGATTGACGCTAACTGCTGCCGCCAGCAGCCAAACTACAGCAAATACAAAGGGTTTAATCAACTTCATTCACATCCCTCCTCAAGTGATGTCAAGATCTAAGGGTCGATCCACTGGGTAGGTGGACGGCGCAGGTAACGTTCGGCGAAAATATCCTCGCCAATGCCAAGGTTGTATTCGATGTTAGACATCTCGGCGGTTGTCTTCGAACCGGTGCTGTGGTTTTCAGCAACCTGGAGCGTCGGCGTATAGTAGCCGTCAATCTCCTCAAACTCAGGCAACCTCAACGTCCGGTGCAGCTCCTCCTGAGGGTCGTAAAATTCACCCTTCAGAGGTAGCTTGGTCTCCTGGTCAATATACATCTCGTAATAGGAAAACTCCACCAGGTCGGGATCCCTGGGCTCACCTTTTATTACGTATACCGGACGCTCGTCAACCTCATCCGTGCCCAGGTATTCAAACTCGTCCTGGTCGGGGTGGCGGCCGGTCATGTCCTCGTAGGTAAAATCAGTGCCGGCAAAGCTGTTGCGTTTCTGACGTCCGGAGATTCGCTGTTGCATGTCTGTTGCCGGCATGTAAAGCCAGCGATCATCGTCCTCCATACCGGCCGCGGTCCAGACGAGAAAAACCATGCGTTCAAGCTGGGAAGGCTCGTGGAAGTAGGCGTAATACTTCTGGCTCTCCTCGCCGACATTTTTACGCAGAATCGTAAGCACCCGCGAACGAGTCCTATCCTGATCGTCCACTATTTCCATGCTGGCTCGCCAGCGCACGTCATCGCCCTGAAAATAGGCCGTTTCATAGGACTCATAGGCCAACTCTTCGGGGTCAGGCTGCTCGGCGGCGAGTGGATAAACCAGTCCCATCGCTAAGATTAAAAACATTGCTGCGTAGACAAACTTACGCATCTGAACCACCTCCAGAAAAGTATATTTATTGCAAAAAGTACGACTTTTTAATTAATCATCACAGCTTTCAAGACCCAGCAGACCGTAAAACCAGGCGGCAGGGCAGGTGCCGGTGAAGGCTGATTGCACCAGGTTCAGGGCGACATACCCCGTCAGCCAGAGCCAGTGCTGAGTGTGAAAAACCGCCAGCAGAACCGAAGCGCCAACTACCAGCCCGGCCGTTAGTCGTAGTGCTCTCTCTACGCTCATTTTACACACCTCCTCAGGTTTCATCGGGTAGAAAGGGATGAAACACCTCAAAAAGGGCAAATAGTCCCACTAACGTCGAAAGACCGGCAAAGGACATGATAAGCACCATGAATACACCAACTGTCACATAAGGAACCAGCGGTGCGACGAGCAGCGGAGTAAAACCAAGTGCAATAACGACTCCGTTGCGGGCAATCGCACGTGCCGGCTCACCCATCAGACGCTCACGGGCGGCCGGCCAGGACCCCTCCGCCTTGATTATTTGCCGGCCGCGCTGAATGAAGTGAATTGCAAAGTCAACCGCTATCCCGATACTTAGGGCCGAGAGCACCGCAACCGGCATGTCGTAGTCCTTGCCCACCCAGCCGACCAGGCCGTAAACAGCAATGAGCGTAAAAGTAAGCGGCACCAGGGACATCAGGGTCCAGCGCAGGTTTCGATATAGAAGTAGCATCATCAAGAAAATTGCCACATAGCTGCTGACCAGCGCCCAGGCCATGCCAGTGACCATGACGTTCTGCCAGATCAAGTTGACAACTGTTATACCACCCCAGCGCGGCTCCTCACGCAGGTTGAAACCGGCCTGCTCAACATAGCGCTCAGCCTCTTCCATTACCAGGGCCATGTCCTGGTTGTCACCGCTTTCCAGATTGAACCAAACGTTGATCGCCTCGCCATCGGAGGTAATTAGCCGGAACAGGTCCTGAGGGTTGCCACTGTTTTCAAACAGAAACAAATACTGCTGCACTGCCTGGGACGAGTCGGGAAATTCGGTTTCTATCTGACCATCGTGTAGCTCATAATGGATTTTGTTAACTATCCCGTCAACCGAGGTTACTTTACCCACGTTTGGTATTCCCTCGAGCCGCCGGCGCAGCTCGGCCAGCTGTTCCATCTGCTCCGGTCCATACCAGTCGGTCTCACTTTCCAGCACCATGTAGGCCGGATAAGAGCCGGCGAAAGCACGATTGATGAAGCGGTCAGCTTCGCGAATCGGATGACCGCTCATAAACCAGCGGGTCGGATTATCGTTAACCTCTATCAGGGTCATACCATAGATGCCCAGACCGACTACGATCAAGCCCAAGAGAAGAATTATCTTCGGGTAACGACGCATTATACAGGAACAGTCCTCGCAACAACTAACCAGCCGGCCGATAAAGGAGTCCGCCCCACTGGTTTTCGGAGACGGCGCCCAGAGGTTGGTCCCGGCGGGCAGGATAGTTAGCGTGGTTAAAAAGGCGAGTAGAATTCCAGCACCAACCGCTACCCCAAACACCTGGACCGGGGGAATACCCGTCATTGAAAGGGAGAAAAAACCGGCCGCCGAGGTCAGGCTGGTGAATAAAATCGGATAAAATATTTCCTCGTAAACCTCGGCCATAACCTCTCTATCTGCGGCATTCGAGATGTTAAGCCGGTCAGTAAAATCGCTTAAAATGTGAATGCTGTCGACAACTGCTACCGGTAATAGAAAGATGGGAATCATTGTACTCATAATGTGCACGGTATAACCCAGACCAATCAAGGCCCCCATAACCCAGATTACGACTATAGCAGCCTGAAAAAGCGCCCAGGTAACAAGACTGAAACTACGGAAGAATATCAGCATAATTATTCCAATCAACAAAAAAGCAAGCGGAGCCGAGGTGGCCATCTGGTAGAACATCTGAACGCCAAAAGTCTCCTCGGCAACCGGCAGGCCGGCAATATGAATTTTACCGGCCTCCTCGGGCTGCTGGTCCCAGAAATCAAGCACTGCCTGGCGTAGAGGATAACTGTAATCCTTGTCTCGAATCGGCACAAAAATAGCCAGGCCACAGGTCGTCTCGTCCACGATCATGTCGCTCAACACTGGATGGGCCTGCAGCCGCTCGATCACTTGATTTACCCCCTGCTGGTCCTCAGGTGGGCTGCGTAAAAAACGATCCACATCAATACCACCGGGGAAACCCTCGATGTCGTCGCTCGTGAAGACCGAGAGTATATCCTCGCTAATAACTCCTTCTTGACGTCTAATTTTACGAACAAGATTATGAAGAAGCTCCATTCGTTCAGTTGTAATTTCTTCATCACACTCGGGGGGTTCAAGTGCAACTGCGACCATATCGTGAATATAGAAGTTTTCTTTTAGGCGACGATCCTCCACGCGAGCGGGGTGGTCATCGCGCAGCATGTCCTCTGGATCAGTGTTCATCCTTATCCGCGGAAAAAGAGCGACAGCTCCAACTGTTAAAAACAAAACAACCACAAAAACCAGATAGGGATGATCCCAGGAAAAACGCGACAGCCAGCTCTTCCAGGTTAACTCGTCCATTATCATCCACTCCTTATTTTCATTATGTGACTACGCTTCTGATCTGTTCCTCCGGTTGTACACCGGTAAACTCGTCGACTACCTCCCCGTCTTTAAAAAACTTTACAGCCGGGATACCGCGGATGCCGAATTGACGGGCCAGATCGGAGTTTTCGTCAACGTTGATTTTGACCAGCTTTAGTCCTTCCTCCTCACACACTTCCTCCAGGGTTGGCCCCAGCATTTTGCAGGGATTGCACCAGGGGGCCCAGAAGTCAACGACCACCCGCTCCTCACCAGACTTATCAAGCACCTCAGCCTCAAATTGATCCACAGATATATCTATAGCCATCAAAATCACTCTCCTAACAAGTTAATTGTTTCTTTTAAAAATCTGTTCAGATGCTTCAAATTTATCCATCAGGGCGACTTCGTTTTTGATCTGAGCTCTAATGCAGTCAAATGCACAACCGCACAGCTCAAGTGTCTCCTCGCTTACCAGTTTGTAGATATTCTCTGTTCCCTGGCGGTTACGACTGACAATCGAATGATCACGAAGCACCGCCAGATGTTTTGATATGTTGGCCTGACTCCCCCCGAGCCGCTCGTGCAGCCAGTTGACGTTGCGGGGCGAGGCGGCCAGTTCACGCACAATTTTTAGCCGCAGTGGATGTCCAAGAGCACGAAATATTTCAGCCACCCGCTCGTAGCACTCTTCCAGGGCTTTTCCCGCCATTTTTTTGCCTCCTTTCTACAGCATCTATGAGTGTATAACTATATAGTTATATTGTCAAGAAAAATTTTGGGCTGGGTCTTATACCGGAAACTCGATAACGAACTTTACCCAGCCGTCCTGCTCAAAGTAAACGTTTCCCCTGAGCTGTTTCTCAATTAATTTTATAGCCAGATTCAGACCCATGGAGCTATCTTCTTCGAGCGAAAAATCTTCCGGCAGTCGCCGACCATCATTGGCAACTGTTATTTTAACTTGCCCCGCTTCTTTTTCCCCGGTTACCTTCAATCTACCCTCAGCTTTTTCCTTCAAACCATGTTGGAAAGCATTGGTGATCAATTCGTTTATCGCCAGGGCACAGGGGATGGACTGCTCGAGGTGCAAATTCATTTGAGCGAGCGAGTAATCGACTGATATTTCCTGATCTGGTTCTGCAAGAGTCTCCTTGATATTTTCAATCAGCTTGTGCAGGTAGTCGGAAAAATCCAGCTCAACGTATTCGTCACGACTGTAGAGTTCCTGGTGAATCAGGGCAAGCGAGTGGATTCTATTCACACTTCTCTGCAGTATTTTGGACAACTGACTGTCGTCAGTATCTATTTCCTGCAGTTTCAATAAGCCGACAATTGTAAACAGATTGTTTTTCACCCGGTGGTGGACTTCCTGCAACAGAATTTTCTTCTCCTCCAAAGACTCCGCGAGCTTTTTCTCCGTTCGCCGGTGTTTTTTAACTTCATCTTCCAATTTTCTGGTCCGCTCCCTGACCCGACCGGCAAGAGTTATTTTGGATTGATAGAGAAGATAGACCAGGTGAAGTACACCACCAATCAAAACAAGAATCAGCAGGAAATAGAGGTGTGTCTGGAGAGTATCAGGATACCAAAGGGCTTTCAGCTCACCAATAGTTTCTCCATTGTAGATTATTTCCGAACGCAATTGGCGGCCCTCCACCAGTCCCACTCGCTTCAGCAGACCGTATAGAATCGGTGGACTAACACCCGTGATTTCAACAAAAGAGTCACCATCCAGGGTTGTTATTAATGCTCGACCGTAGATATCAACCTCACTGACAAGTTCAAGATACATCTGTGCTTCACGATCGTTAAAATTCCAGACCATGCTGGAAAGAACATCGGAGTGTCTCTGAATTGTTGCCTCTGCATCCTCCTGCACTCTCTGTTCCAGCAAAAAAACAAATCCCAGGAAGACTATGAACAATACAATCGCTGTCAAAAGTGTCCAGCGCATAACGCCAACTCTTCTTTTTATATCACTCATAAGGTTCAATCAGCTCCCGGAAAAGTTCCTCGTACATACTCTCGTCTTTCAGTTCTTCCAGTCCCCGGTTAAATGCCTCAAGCAGTTTTCGGGACGTCTCATACCCCCGGGGAAAAAGAAGGTGCCCGGTCTGTTCTGTAAGTGGATGCTCGTGATAATTCAGCTTTTCTTTTTGCTCTTCGGTAAAGTTCTGATTCAGCAGCGCCCGGGCGTTAATTATAGAAGAAGGAAAGAGATCAACCCGCCCGTGAAGCAATTTTCTAAAATTTAACAGATCGTCGTTAGCAAGATTAAGCTCCAGGATACCCTCTTCCCCTAAACGCCATAGCTCCTCTGTATAAGTTATCCCACGGGAAACACCAATGCGGTAATCCCGTAAATCTCGCAGTTGCTCCCAATCATCCAGCGGGTTATCCCGATGATACCAGAATACGGTCCGCTCGTCAGATACCGGTTCACTGTAATAAGCATGTTTTTTTCTCATTTCGCTTTCAAACCAGTAGGCTGAAGCATGAACTTCACCACGGATTAGTTTTCTAAAAGCCCGCTCCCAGGGATAAAACTCAAATTTTACCGCATAGCCCTCCCGGGCAAAAGCTTTTTCGATTAACCGCCCGACAAAGCCGTAGCCCTCTATCTCCTCGCCAATCCAGGGGGACCACTCCCCTGTAGAAATGACCACGGTATCGGGCATCAGGGGGGAGAATTTGCCGGCTTCAAAGTATTCGCCCGGACAGGGACGAATCAGAGAAAGATAAGGCCGACAACGCTCAAACTGAAGACCGCGTTGTTCGTTTGTCCGTGAATGAAAAGGTGAAGGATTTGATAGAGCAGTGAGGAAAAGAAGAAAAACCAGCGATAAAAGCAGTACTTGAGCTGCAGTCGATTTTTTACACATTTTTTTAGTCCCTACTTTCTCCCACCACCACAAGGCTATTACATATTACCCTCCCAGTCAAACAATTTTATAAAAAGATTACACATCTACAGCATCTTACTACGTCAAAGTATTTTGACGTAATGAGACTTTATTCTGATACTGAGCCCTTGACCAAATAGCAACTTTTAACCTCTGTTATCGGGTTGGGATAATTACTAAAATCCGATCTACTTTCTTGTGGGAGACTTCAAACCGTTCGCCATCGCGTTCAAGAATGAACCGCTGGTCCTTTTTGCGTAAATAAGTGCCGTAAGTGTTGAGGACTAATTCGATGGTTTATCCTCCACTTCACAATTTATAATTGATTTTTCAAACAAAACACATTACATTATAAGTGGCAGGTTTGCGCGGGAACACTGGAAGGTCACCCCTAAGGTGGCAGCGCCCAACGGGCGTCTCCCTTCCACCCGGGACCTGCTATTTTGTTTATGGAATCACCGGAGAGCAGTCCCGACGGACCACCCTTCCCAACTGGTTGCCTTACGCGGAAGTCGCCAGCTTCCACGCAAGGAGACACAACGCTGCTGCCAGCAGCAGTGTTATTTGTAAACTGCCTGATTGATCACGGCTGACAACTGTAATATTTTGTCGCACACGAACCCAACAACAGGTTCATCTCCCCAGAACATTTGGAAAATTTTCCAAATGTTCTGGGGAAGTTAGTATTTTAATGAATTTAACCAACTAATTACATTATGATTAATAGATGATAAAGGCTGTTGTAAAACTCATGTAATGCTGGCTTCCACAGCCCCATCTGACACCACTAAATACTGGTTGTTCCTTATAAATATAGAATATGAAGGTCTGTCCCCAGGAAAATCTTCGTTCCGCTTTCATCCTGTAACTTGACAACTTGACAACCGGTTCGTTGGGAAAAATTACATATACGTTACAGCATGATCTCAACTTTCAACCTTTCAACCACCGAGGCTTGTCTCGCTGGGAACAC
>Ga0207421_10005597_pt1 | contig 14038 bp, 18 predicted proteins | sample SodLakKL_010_SED_4_FD_187542 | JGI IMG/M metagenome (GOLD analysis project Ga0207421, IMG submission 187542) | Alkaline sediment microbial communities from Lake Tanatar, Kulunda Steppe, Russia - 8KL_010_SED (SPAdes) (version 2) | ecosystem: Environmental > Aquatic > Non-marine Saline and...
CGACCGAACAGGGCGTCAGTATCGAACGCGTCGTCGACACCGAGCCGGATCTCGTCTTGGCACCGAATGCGACCAGCACCGAAACCGTCGAGACGCTCCGCGACTCGGGACTGACGGTGTATCACTTCTCGGAAGCGACTGATTTCAATGACGTCGCTGACAAAACGCTGACTGTCGGGCAGTTGACCGGTAACGAACGGGCTGCCCACGAGACGAACGTCTGGATGTACGAAAACGTCGAGGCGATTTCGGCGTCGACGGCCGATGCGGAGAACCCACGGTTGTTGTACCCACTGTTGGGTGGGTTTGCGGCCGGCGGTGAGACGTTTATTCACGAGATTATTGTCGCCAGTGGAGCCGAGAACGTCGCCAGCGAGGAGTTCGATGGCTATGAGGTGCTCAGTGATGAGGTGCTTCTCGAACGTGATCCCGAGGTGCTGTTGATCACAGACCAGACTGAGGGCCAAATCATGGACACCGAACCCTACTCGCTGACGACTGCCGGCGAGACCAACCAATCAGTGGAGCTGAAGGTAAGCTACCTCAATCAGGCTGCTCCGCGGAGTGTCGTCTACTCGACCCGAAACCTCACCGCACAGCTGCATCCTGACCGCTACGACGAATCGGCGTTTGTCACCCGAAGTGAGGCTGCCGACAGTGTCGGTGAGGACCCAGAGACACCCGAATTTACCACCAGCGACGATGCTGGCAGTGATGCAGACGACGCCGACGAAACCGATGTGTCGGCACCCGGCTTCGGCGTTGTCGTCGCCGTTGTCGCGATGATCGCCGGTGGGATGATTGCCCGCCGACGCAGTTAGTAGCGTGCCGGACAGTCGACAGTCGTAACGGTATTATCACAGGGCTGCCCTGTTCCTGTATGGTCGAAAACGTGCTGTGGCCCGCCTACTTCGATGCCGAGCTGACGCGCTCAGAGGGCCGACGCGTCCCCAAAGAGCTGGCAGTCGAAAAGCCAACCGTCGACGAGATCGCCGACGCCGTCCAGCAGGTCGGCTACGACGCGGTGATCGAACGCGACAAAACCTACTCCAGAGAGTACGAAGAACGCGGCCGTGTGCTCGTCAAAGGGGCCGAGGACACTAAAAACGATCTCGTCCAGGCGATTGGAGCCTACGTCGACCTCCTTAGAGACTGATGCAACGTATTGGCACGGTTGATAGAACGGCACAGGGGTTGGCGATCGTCAGCGTCGACAGCGACGAACACCCCGAGATCGGGTTGATGGTGATCGACGAATCGCTCTCGACGGTCGGCCGGATCGTCGACGTGTTTGGCCCCGTCGACGGTCCCTACGTGGCGATCACTCCCACGAGCGGAACCGGGCTGGCCGAACTCGTCGGAACCAAACTCTACGCCCGATAGACCGAAACACAACGCCCAAACCCCTCCGGTCTAAGCTCACTGTATGATTCCCCGGGAGTATCGTGCTGTCGCCGGTGCAGTGGTGCTGTTTTTGCTGATTCAACTCGGGGCACTCGCGTTGGTCCAGACGTTTTTCGACCAGGGCTACCAGGCCGTCGAAAACCCCGAAGATCCGACCAACAGCCTGCTGTATTTCGGTGCGATCCTGCTGGCAACGCTCGGTTTTCTGGCCGCATTTAAGTACGATCTCGACTGGATCGTCCGCGTGGTCATCGTCGCCACCAGCGGGCTGCTGTCGTGGTACGTGTTTTCGGCTATCGTGCCGATGATTCCCGCGGTGCTGCTGGGGTCGACAGTGGCTATCGCGCTGTGGGTCTACCCCGAGTGGTACGTGATCAACACCGCCGGCGTGCTAATGGGCGCGGGGGCGGCGGGGCTGTTCGGCATCACCTTTGGCATTCTGCCCGCCCTGCTGTTGCTCGCGGTGTTGGCAGTGTACGATGCGATCAGCGTCTACAAGACCGAACACATGCTGGATCTCGCCGACGGCGTGATGGATCTGCGGATTCCGGCGATTCTGATTATTCCGTTGACGCTGTCGTATTCGATTCTGGACGACGAAGCGGACGAAGGCGGCGAACAGGAACCTGCTGAATCGGTCGACGACGAACAGGAGAAAAATGGCAAACAGGAGACGGACGACACCGAGTCCGACAAAGACGAGAGTCGAGACGTGTTTTTCATTGGCCTCGGAGATGCCGTGATTCCGGGCGTGTTGGTCGCCAGCGCGGCCTTCTTTTCGCCGGCCCCGCAGTTCGCGGTACCGGTAATCGAACTCAATCTACCCGCGCTGTTGGCGCTGCTCGGAACGATGGCCGGACTGCTCGTCCTGATGCGAATGGTGATGAAGGGCCGAGCACATGCTGGCCTCCCACTGCTCAACGGCGGGGCAATCGGTGGTTATCTACTCGGCTCGCTGTTGGTCGGGATTCCACTGCTTGAGGCGGTCGGCGTCGCCGGTCTGTTCTAGGGTCGGGCGGTAAGGTACCAGTAACTAAATACGGTCGTGAACAGCAGCCCCGCGATGACGACCCACCAGGCCAGGCTCCACTGACCCGTTACGACCGAATATATCAGAGCCGCACCCAACCCGAGTTGGCCTACCGTAAACAGCGAGAGCAGTTGATCGGGCTGCATAGTTGTGCTTACTCGTCGACGCCCTCACGGACTTTAACGGCCATCCCGCTGTTGAACGCAACCATCCCGTCTGCCGAGAGTTCGGCGCGACCGACCGCCAACAGCTCGCCCCGTTCGTGGACGACCAGCACCTCGTCGCCGGGGCGAATCTCCGGGTCGACCCTCTCGACGAACTTCGCGAACGTGTTGCTGCCCTCCCGAACGAAGGGTTCGGATTCGTCGCCGACGACAACCCGGTTTGCGGGCGCGTCGAGTCCTGCGTGGAGCCGACGCCCACCCGCAACGCCGAGCGTAAACCGGCCATCAGTGCCGTACGATACGAGCCGCGACTCGCCCGCATACAGCTGGCGTGGCCGACCGCCGGTCGACCGTCGAATCTCGATTGGCTCGTCGGACGGAAACAGCACCTCGCCCGCACCGGCACCGAACTGGTAGTCGGCGACCGTCCGGAGCTCGGCGAGATCACGAGCCGGCCGGTCGCTGGAGGAGTGATCGGCCGTACTGGCCTGTGTCGACGAGTTGTCGCTCATATCCTGAGATTTCGGCCGGTCCACAAAAACAGGCTGATTCGAGCCGAGTATAGATGTTAGACGGAGCCTACCAGTTTGGCTCGCAGCCAGTAGAGAACGACAAACAGGACCATTCCGAGGGGAACACCTACGAACAGGTTGCCGAACACGGCCCGTCCAAGCGAGAGTCCGACCGCAAAGCCGACAATAAAGGGAACTGCTGCGGCCTCGATTGCCTCTGGTTCGACCATTGTTACAGCAGGAATCTGTTTTCGTCCTCGGAGAGGTCGGTGAACTCGTCGGTCGCCGCGATGAGTTCTTCGGCCGTCGACGACCCGAACGCCATCACCTCGACTTTCACACCCTCGTGGCGGAGATGCGAACAGAGCCGCGAGAAGTCCCCATCGCCCGTACAGAGCACAACCGTATCAACGTGGTTCGCCAGCGTTACCGCGTCGAGACTCATCCCCACGTCCCAGTCGGCCTTTTTTGTGCCGTCGCCGAACGTTTTGATCTCCTTGATTTTGGTCTCGAAGCCGATGTCGACGAGTGCCTCGAAAAACGATTCTTCCTCGGGTGAGTCGGCCCGAATCACGTAGGCAATCGCTCGGGTGAGCTCACGGTCCGAAACGGCTCCAGCGAGCAGCTCGGCGTAGTCAATGTTCCGCGAGTAGAGGCTCTGAGCAGTGTGATAGAGGTTTTGGGAGTCTGCCAACACCGCCACACGCTGGTTCGGGTGGATGTCAGTCATCGTCGCCTCCGATCACACAGCGCAACTCGGCAGGCAGATACTCACCAATCGCCGCCAGCAGTCCCGGCGGATCGGTACCCTCGCCGCAGATAATCGACTGTTCGAGCAGTCCGAGTCGCTCGACGGTGACGATATCCTGGGCGTGGCCCGCCCGGTTGACCGTTGCGCGAACCTCGCCGCGGGTCGCGCTGTTGACGTTGACTCGGCCGCGGCCGCGGCTCCAGTCGTACAGTCGGTCGACCTCGTCGTCGGCCAGCCGGGATGGCTCGCCGTAGACGAACTGCATGGGCAGATGCTGAATCAGGCCGAACCGCTCGCGGATCTGGGCAGGTGTGCCGGGACCGAGATTGAGCTGGTCGCTCGGAATCCGAATCTTCCGACCGGCATCAAGCGTAATCCCCTCGTCGCCCCACGATTCGAGGGTTCCGGTGTACGTCTGGCCAGCCGCGAAGTGGTCGGTGATCTCGCCCCACCGCTCGGCCAGCAGATTGCGAGCGACAGTGGCATCTTCGCCGGTTAGGGTGACACTAACGAAGTCGTCGTGTCGAACGCCGATTTCGCTGTCGACGCTCAGATCGTGGAGATCGTTGTTCAAAAGCGATCCCAGACTTTTCAGCGCGCGCTCGCGGGCGTCGCCTTCGACGTAGCATTTGGTTGCGAGAACGACCATTAGGCGTGAATGTCGACGTTGAGTTCGTCACGGAGCTCGTCGAGTCGTCGGTCCATAGCCTCGACAAGGCGGTCGTTTTCCATCGATTCGAGCGGGGAGGCACACTCCGGACACTGAAAGCCGAAATCCATCGCCTCGCCGAACTCGAAACGGATCGAACACACCTCACACAGATAGAACTCGTGCATGCGCTCGTACTCTTCGCGCTCCTCGATAGCCTCCAGTAGGCGGTGCATCTCCGATTCGAGGTTTTCGGGAATGTTCTCGTAGTGGAACGTCCACAGATACGTCAGCCAGCCCGAATCCTCGTCGCGGAGTCGACGGTAGGAGGCCAGATCGTTTTCGTACAGGATGAACAGCGCGCGCCGAACCGTGTTCAACTCCAGATCGAGCTGTTCGGCGAGCTCCTCGTCGGTCACCTCGCCGTCCGGCGGCGCGGCCGCAACGGGCATCCCCTCGGGACCAACCAGCTCGTGGAGGTACTTCTGGATAACCGGGTCGTTCAGCAGATCCTCAAAAGCCATTATGCGTTTTTCCGCGGTGTGTTCGGTTAAAAGCACCGAATGGCCCTCGTTGTCGACTCAGCCCTCGGGCTGGCGGTCCGGCTCCGGGTCGACTGCGTCATTGCTATCAGTGTCATCGTCGACTGGAACCACCTTTTTGCCGGTTGCTTTCGGAATCACCCGGTTTTCGGCGTCGACCCACGCTTGATTTAACTCTCTGCCCTCAAACAGGCGGTCCAGAAACACCGCCAGTCCGGCGACCTCGGAGTGCGGCTGGTTGGTGACGCCGACGTTGTAGTCGGCGTGCTCGTACAGTTCGAACGGCACTTTCTCGCCGCCGACAACGATCAAAAGCGGTCCAGCAGCCAAGTCGACCCGCACGTCGGCCTCGACATCCTGAACTGGCAGGCCGTACATCGTGAGGTGGACAACTGTCCCCTCGAAGTTGCGGACGAGTGCGCCGAGGCTGTCGCTCTGTTCGATCTCGAAGGGGCCACCAAACCGGTCGGTGATGTCGCGGACGGTCTCGACCGACTGGGTTGCGTTGTCGGGGACGACCACCCGATCGGCCCCCAGCGCGCGGGCGGTCAGCCCGACGTGGGTCGTCATCCGGTCGTCGCGGCCGGGCCGGTGGCCGTAGCGGACGACAACGACCTCGTGTGTCTCCTGCATGGCGGAGTCGACTCGACGGGCGGCCCTGTGGGTTTCGCTTTTGAGTAGTCGGTTCCTACTCGTGTGACGATACGTTTTAGGCCGCCGTAGCCTCTCCATACTATATGGTAACTGTTGGCGATACTGCTCCGGATTTCATCGCACCGCTTGTGGATGAGGAGACCGAAGCGACGAGTTTCGAGGATCATCTCGGCGACGGTCCCGTCGTGCTGGCGTTCTTCCCGGCAGCGTTTTCGAGTACCTGCACCATGGAGTTCCAGACGTTCCGCGACGAGTTGGGGCGGTTCGAGGAGTTGGGTGCGACCGTCTTCGGCATTAGCACCGATACCTCGTATGCGCTCGAACGGTTCCGCGAGGAGTTCGATCTGCCCTTTGGTTTGATCAGCGACAACAACGGCGAGATAATCGCCGCCTACGACGTCGTCGACGACTTCGAGCATATCGCCATGTGGGGTGTCGCCCAGCGGTCGGTGTTCGTGATCGACAGCGAGGGAATCGTTCAGTACGCCTGGCGGGCCGACAACCCGGGCGAAGAACCCGACTACGAGGCAGTTTTGGCGGCGGTCGAAGCAGTTCGGTGACGGCGCGTGCTGACTGAGAGCCGAGTGTTTTTGTCCACTGCTGCGTAAGAACGCCGAATGAGCGAGTCGACGCACGAAGCATACGAGTACGATCCGGCGGCGGACCATCCGTTCGACGACACGCGGGTCAACGAACTACTGGAGGTCGTGAAATCGGATCCGGAGATCACCACGCTACTGACTGCCCAGAACGTCAACGCCGTCACGCGAAAACAGTACAGCGACCACGGAGCCAAACATATCGAAATCGTCCGAAACCACGCGCTGCATCTGTATGAGTTGCTGAAAGCCGAGGGCGTCGAGTTCAACGGCGCGCTTCAACAGGGGTTGAGCGAGGCGTTCGAACCGGTTATTCTGGTGCTGGCGGCGACGCTCCACGACATCGGCCACGTCGTCCACCGGGAGAACCATTCGTACTACTCGATCCCGCTCGCGGCTGATATTATGGACCGCCTACTGGCTGATCGCTACAGCACCGAAACCGCCGTCAGAGTCAAAGCCGAGGTGCTGCATGCGATTCTCTGTCACCACACCGAAGAACACCCCCTGACCAGAGAGGCCGGCATTATTCGGATTGCCGACGGGCTGGATATGGAGCGGGGTCGCTCGCGGATTCCGTACGAAAGCGGCGGTCGCGGCATCAACACGCTGTCGAGTCGGGCCATCGAGAGCGTTCGGCTGCTCGAAGGCGACTCCGCGCCCGTTCTCGTCGAAATCGAGATGATCAACGCCGCCGGCGTCTACCAGGTCGACGAACTCCTGAAAGCCAAACTGGAACACTCGCTGCTCGAAGACCAGGTCCGGATTGTCGCCGTAAACACGAAAGACGAGGACACGCTGGTCGAACGGATCGAACTCTGAGCAGGCCACAGACAGCCGACTCGGGGCTGCTCGCGGCAGACCCAAAACTGTTAGGCCGTGGTCTTATTCGGCAAGGATGCATACGCGAAAACGCGTTCCCCATCAATGTCCCCCACACACCCTCCCTCCCAGTCCGACCGTGTTGGACTGCTCGCGGATTCGACTCGTCGACGGATCTGTGCGATACTCACCACGGCCGACCCGCCACGCACCGAGCGTGATCTGGCGGTCGAACTCGTCGCACGGGCAGCTGACATCCCGCCACGTGAGGTCAGCCGCGAACAGCGTCGACGGCGACAGCTGCGGCTGTACCACCACCAGCTGCCGAAGCTCGCCGACTACGGCCTTGTTAGCTACAGCCGGTCGAGACGCACGGTTGCGATCACCCCCGCCGGTCGAGACGCGCTGGCTGCGACAGTCGACAGGCCACCCCTCCAAACAGCCTGAGCGTCCAGTTGGTCGACCACCCGCGCCGCCGGTAGTTTTCACAGTTTGAGCGTCCAGTCGCTGAACGTAGCCGACAATCCAGTGACACCACTGTGTCGGAAAGTGACCTATCCGATTAATTATTAAGTGGGCCGAACAGATACCACAGGTACCACTGCCTATGTCAGATACCGAGCCGTCCAGGGAGTCTGTTGCCGACTGGGACCAAGAGTCGACCAGCCGCAGCACGCAGCCGACCGACGACGGCTTTCTGGCGACGGCAACCGCTCGCCTCACGGAGCTTCGCCATCGGCTCGGACTGGCCAGAGATATCATTCGTGGCTCCGAGCAGTCGGTTCGGCCGTTTCGCCCGGCCGAAGACGGCCATCTCGGCAGGTTCGAGCCACCGGCGGGCCAACAGGAAATCGACCGCTACTGGGTCAACGCCCCGTTTGCCTACGTCGTCATTACCCACGACGACGAGGCCAGCGAACGCTACTACCACGCGGTCGAACCTGATCTCGACGAGTTCGAAGGCGCGCTGTTGGGCCGTATTAAAGCCGACATCCGCGCGCCGCTAATGTATCAGGCGACCGACAAAGACGACGTCGAGGCCGTGCTCGTTGAGGAACTCAAACGCCTGATCGAAACCTACGGCATCGATGTGGATATGTCGACGTTCCACTCGTTGTTTTATTATCTCAAACGGGATTTCCGCGGGTTCGGCAAGCTCGATCCCCTGCTGAATGACGAACACATCGAGGACATCTCGTGTGACGGCTACGAACTCCCCATCTTCGTCTATCACGACGACTACACCGATATCCAGACCAACATCTCGTTCGAAGAAACGGAGCTCGACAACTTCGTGATCCGGCTCGCCCAGCAGTCGGGCCAACACATCAGCGTCGGTGATCCGATGGTCGAGGCAACCCTCGCCGACGGCTCGCGTGCAGAGATGTCACTAGGCCGAGAGGTGACCCCACGGGGATCGGCGTTTACGATCCGGCAGTACGCCGACGATCCGTTTACCCCGATCGATCTGATCAACTACAACACCTTTAGCATCGAACAGATGGCCTACTTCTGGCTCTGTATCGAGAACAACAAGAGCCTCATCTTTGCGGGCGGCACTGCCTCGGGGAAAACGACCTCGATGAACGCCGTCTCGATGTTCATCCCGCCGCGCTCGAAAGTGCTGACCATCGAGGACACCCGCGAGCTGTCGCTGTACCACGACAACTGGCTGTCGTCAGTCACGCGCGAACAGCTCAGCGAGGGCGAAGACATCGATATGTACGACCTACTGCGGTCGGCACTCCGACATCGCCCCGAGTACATTATCGTCGGTGAGGTCCGCGGGAAAGAGGCGGTCACCCTGTTCCAGGCGATGAACACCGGCCACACCACGTTTTCGACAATGCACGCTGATTCTATCGAGACCGTGATTAATCGACTCGAAAACGAGCCGATCAACGTCCCCCGGGCGATGGTCCAGTCGCTGGATATGCTGTCGATCCAGACGCAGGCCCGGATCGACGAACAGCGGGTGCGACGCTCGCGGGTGATCGGCGAGATCCGCGGCATCGACCAGCGAACCGGCGAGTTGGACTACGCCTCGGCGTTCGACTGGAACGCCAACACCGACACCTTCCAGAGCAACGACAGCGAACTCCTCAGCGAGATCCAGGCCGAACGCGGCTGGAGCAGAAACGAGCTGCTCACCGAGATGCGGAACCGTCGACGCGTGCTTTCGTATCTCCAGCAGAAGGGAATCAGCGACTACCGTGAGTTCACCGCCCTGATAAACGAGTATTACGCCGACAAAGGGCGTGTGTTGGACCGTATCGACGCCGACAACTCGGTCGACGATCCGACAGCCGTCGAGAACTAATGCTCAGCGTTATTCCACTGGTGGTGGGTCTGCTGTTGTTCGGCGTGCTGCTGTTGCCGCTTGTCAGCGACCGCGCCGAAATCGTCATGGATGGGGTTGCCCAGACGCTGCTTGGCAACACCGTCAGCTCGGTCGACCGCCAGCGCGACCAGCAGCCGGCACTGGAGGCCGCACACATCCCTCGGTCGCACCGCTCGTTTAGCTCACAGACGGTGCTGTACTCAGCTATTGCGGCGGTTGCGGCGGGGCTGATGAGCCTCACGCTCATCTCGCTGCTGTTGTCAGTTCTGGAGGGGCTGGTCGAGACAACTGACGACCTTGCCGTGCTGGCCGGCAGTGGCCTGTTTGCACCCACCACGCAGCTGGTGGTCACGCTCGTGTTCAGTGTCGTTGTTGCCGTCGGCGTCGGCATGCTTGCCAACTGGCTACGGTGGGTCGTCGTCGGCCAGCAGGCGTACGCCAGAGGCTCGAAAATCGACGCCTCGCTGCCGCGAACGGTCGCCTTTATGTACGCGCTGTCCCGAAGCGGGATGCCGTTCACCCAGGTCCTCGAGACGCTCGCCGACAACCGCGGGGTGTACGGCGAGGCCGCCACCGAGGTGAACGCGACCGTCCGACAGATGGAGCTGTTCGGCGTCGACCTCCAGACCGCCATCGAGGATATGAGCGAACGAACGCCCTCCGACAACATGTCCGAGCTGAGCGAAAACCTCGGCAGCGTGCTTGGGAGTGGCCGGAGCCTCTCGGAGTATCTCCACTCCCAGTATGAACGCTACAAGGAGGAAGCCGAGGCCCAACAGGAGCAGTATCTCGAACTGCTGTCGACGTTCGCCGAAGCCTACGTGACCGTCCTCGTTGCGGGACCACTGTTTGTCATCACGACGCTGGCGGTGATCGGCCTGGCAATCGAGGATACGCTGCCAGTGATGCGGGTGATCACCTACGTCGGCATTCCGCTGGCGACGCTGGCGTTCATTGTCTACGTCGACAGCGTCACCGAGGACTCCGGCTCGCTGGAACGGGGCGACCCTGACGAGGCACTGCTGGATGCGGCAACCGCCCAGCAGCCACAAGCGTCGACCGACGGCGGATCGGCGGTCGACCGCTGGGCCGACCAGCGCGAGCGGCTGGCCGTCTACGACCAGCTCGAACGGGTGTTGGGATGGGCGACACAGCCCCTTGAGCTGGTGCTCCGGAACCCGCCGATCACGTTCGCGGTGACTGTCCCTGTCGGGCTGGCGTGGGTCGTGCTTACGGTCGACTCTTTCGAGATCGGGCTGTTCAGCGTGCTTGAGGCGGTTGTCCCACCGCTAACCGAGGCCGGCATACTGATTTTGGGGGCGTACGCCATCGCCTACGAGATTCAAAAGCGGCAGGCCAAAAGCATCGAGAAGGCGATCCCCGACTTTCTGGATCGGTTTGCCAGCGTCAACGACGCCGGGATGTCGATTGTCGAGAGCTTCGAGCGGGTCAAAGACAGCGATCTGGGCGAACTCAGCGAGGAACTCGAACGCACCTGGCAGGATATCAAATGGGGCTCGGACGTCGAGACCGCGCTCAAGCGGATGGACAGGCGGATCGGCTCGCCGGTCGTCACCCGCGCGGTGACACTGTCGACCAACGCGATGGAAACCAGCGACGACATCGCGCCCGTTCTCGAAATCGCGGCTGATGAGGCGCGCTCCTCGCAGGTGCTCAGCCGCCAGCGCCGACAGACGATGCTGACGTATCTGGTCGTTATCTACGTCGCCTTCTTCGTGTTTCTGGGGATCATGGCCGCGCTGATGATCTCGTTTATTCCGGCTATCGAGGACGTACTCGCCCAGATGGCCGACGCCACCGAGGGATCGGAGGCTCCCGGCGGCGGGATCGGGATCGGCGGCCAGGGTGAGGATGTCAACATCGCGGGCTACGAGACGGTGTTTTTCCACGTCAGCATCGTCCAAGCGATCTGTTCGGGGCTGGTCGCCGGCCAGCTGGGTCAGGGCTCGGTCAAGGACGGCGTCAAACACGCGACGATCATGCTGAGTATCACCTACATCGTCTTTATGATCTTCTGAGCAGCCGGTTGGCCGCTGCGTAGTCGACACGGCTTTGGGCTGGGTCGACAAGTGTGGGTATGGCCGCCGATCTCGCTGAAAAAACCGACCGCTACGAGCAGATGCTGGCCGACGCGCTCGACGAGGCCGAACGCACAGCCCCCGAAGGAACGCCGCTCGGGGAGGCCGCCGCCGACTGCCGGGAGATGGCCGAATCCTATTTGAAAGACGGTCGACACTTCCGCGAAGAGGATGACCTGGTCAACGCGCTGGCGTCGTTTTCCTACGGCTATGGGTGGCTGGATGCCGGCGTCCGAATGGGGCTGTTTTCGATTCCCGACGACACTGAGCTGTTTACGACCTAACAACTACGGAGAAAATCAGATGAGGAGCTGAATATCGGCGTCCTGCATCTCTTGGAACGCCGAGGCGGCTCCGACGCCAGTCGTCACCCCGTCGTAGAAGTCGGCCTCGTCGTAGCCCAGCAGGTCGATCGTCATCTGGCAGGCCTGGAGGTCGACGCCGCTTTCGAGCGAGACCTCGATGAGCTCCTCGATCGATGCCACGTCGTTGTCGGCAATCTTGTTGCGCATCATCCGGGTCGTCATCCGGTCCATCCCCGGCAGCGCGGCGACCACGTTGGGAACCGGCATGTTTGGGTTGCCAACAGCGCTGAGTTTGAGCGCTTTCGAGTTCGTTTCGTGGAGGATTTCCAGCCCCCAGAACGTATGGAAGACGGTGACCTCATAGCCGAAGGCGGCCGCGGTACTGGCCAGAATGAGGGGTGGATACGCCATATCGAGGGTGCCCTTGGTGGCGATGATGACCATCTTGTTCGAGCTGTCGTCGACCTCGCTGCGGAGCTCCGCAAGCTCGGATTCGAGATCCTCGATGCGGTCCAGCAGCTCCGCAGCCTGATCCGCAGAAAGCCCTCCCTCTGGACCGGCTGGTGTCTCCGTGCTCATCGTCAGTCCGTTTTCGTGACGTAGTGTTTGTACACGTCGTCGCCGTTGTCGGTTGTTTCCTGTTGCTCTACCAGCTCGGCACCCTCGGTCGACTCCGCCCAGCCGGCGATATCGCTCATGCTGCCCGAGTCAGTCGCAACGACTTCGAGCGTCTCGCCGGCAGCCAGCGACTCGAAGGCTCCTTTCGTTTTGATCACCGGCATCGGGCAGTTCTGTCCTTTCACGTCAAGCGTCTCAGTTACATCCATGCTCATTGGTGGTCCCCCGTGTGTTGGGTTCATCACACAATACTAAACCGCCCGGCATAAATGCATCGGTCACACAAGTGGTCGACACGCGCAAACGAGCGAAAGCACGCCTTTGTACAGTCCAGAGCGACGGTTGACACCAGTTTCGACGGATGAGGATTCGCCATTGTATTGTACGAAAATTGCACAACCATGCAAACTCTTAAGTCGGACGACCCGCTATAGGGAGCTGTATATGGATCTCGAAGCGATGGATTTCCCAACGCCGGAATCGGACGTCGACTCGGTCGACCCGGAGACGCTCAAACGTCGGATCGACCGCGGCGAGCGTGTCCACCTGCTTGATGCTCGCATGACAGCCGACTACGAGGAGTGGCGAATCGACGGCCCGACTGTCGAGAGCAGCAACGTGCCGTACTTCGAGTTTCTCGACGAGGAGATCGCCGAGAGCGTGCTCGACAAGATCCCCGACGATGAACACCTCACTGTACTCTGTGCGAAAGGTGGAGCCAGCGAGTTCGTCGCGGGCGCGCTCGCCGACCGCGGCTACAGCGTCGACCACCTCGACGAGGGGATGAACGGCTGGGCCTCCATTTATGAGGCCCACGAGGTCACCGACTACGCGGGGAGGGGCACCCTCATTCAGTACCAGCGGCCCTCCTCAGGCTGTCTCGGTTACATGGTGTACGACGACGACGAAGCTGCCGTGATCGATCCGCTTCGGGCCTTTTCCGACCAGTATCTCGACGACGCCGAAGAGCTGGGCGTCGACCTGAAATACGCGTTCGATACCCACATTCACGCCGACCACATCAGCGGGCTGCGTGAACTCGTCGACGAGGGCGTCGAGGGTGTGCTCTCGTCGGCTGCCGTCGACCGTGGGGTCACCTACGCCGACGAACTCACGCTCACCGAGGACGGCGATACGTTCGCCGTTGGCGAAGCCACCATCGAGACGGTGTTTACGCCCGGCCACACCACCGGGATGACCGCCTATCTGGTCGACGACTCGCTGCTCGCGACGGGTGACGGCCTCTTTATCGAGAGCGTCGCCCGCCCGGATCTCGAAGAGGGCGACGATGGCGCGCCCGAAGCCGCCCGAATGCTCCATGAGTCGCTGCAGACGAAAGTGTTGACACTGCCCGACGAGACACTGATCGGTGGCGCACACTTCAGCGATGCGGCCGACCCGGCCGCCGACGGTACCTACACCGCACCGCTGGGTGAATTGGTAGAGCGGATGGACGCCCTCTCGATGGATGAAGACGACTTTGTCGAGACCGTGCTGGCGGATATGCCGCCGCGGCCGGCGAACTACCTCGATATTATCGGGACCAAC
>Ga0207421_10005598_pt1 | contig 14037 bp, 12 predicted proteins | sample SodLakKL_010_SED_4_FD_187542 | JGI IMG/M metagenome (GOLD analysis project Ga0207421, IMG submission 187542) | Alkaline sediment microbial communities from Lake Tanatar, Kulunda Steppe, Russia - 8KL_010_SED (SPAdes) (version 2) | ecosystem: Environmental > Aquatic > Non-marine Saline and...
GACCTCGGTTTTGACGACAGAATCCATTACCGCCTGGAGATGCTTTTCGTTTTCCTCCGCGGCTTCTTCGCCGAATTCGTCCAAGTATGCCTGTGTGATGTCCTCTTTAGCTGCGTCAATGGCGTCTTCACGGGTTTTCTTGTCGACAGTAACCAGTGCTTCCTTTAACGGCTCTGCCTTAGACTCGACCCATGTCGTCAATTCTTCACTGGGTTGATGGAGTTCAATCTCCATTTTTTCCTTCCCAACCCGCCCCCGTATTTCCTTTTGCTGGGCACAAAGCGCTTTAATGGCCTCGTGTCCAAACATAATGGCTTCTAGCATGACGTCTTCGGGAACTTCCTGGGCCCCGGCCTCGACCATCATGACGGCCTCTTCGGTACCAGCGACAACAAGGTCCATAGCCGACCGGTCTTCCTGCTCAAGGGTGGGGTTTACCACGAACTCTTCGTCCACCATGCCTACCTTAACGCCTGCAATAGGTCCGTCAAAGGGTATATCCGAAATATGCAGCGCCGTGCTGGCGCCTAACATAGCAGCTACGACGGGAGAGTTGTCCTTGTCCACGGACATGACCGACGCCACAACCTGCACGTCGTTGCGAAAGCCATCCGGAAAGAGCGGGCGAAGCGGCCGGTCTATCATGCGGCAGGCAAGGACCGCGTCCTCACTGGGCCTTCCTTCACGCCTTCCCCATCCTCCCGGAATCTTTCCCACAGAGTACATTTTTTCTTCATAGTCTACCAAGAGGGGGAAGAAGTCTATCCCCGGCCGGGGCTTTTTTGACATCACCGCTGTAACCAATACCACTGTGTCTCCATAGCGAACCAAAACAGACCCGTTGGCCTGTTGCGCCAGCTCTCCGGTTTCCAAAACCAGGGAGCGACCTCCTAATGCAAGGTCAAATTGCTCTGGCATAGCATAACCTCCTTAGTATATGCAAGTGTTTCTTATTGTCCGTTCCAATGATGGCAGGCCAAGATATTCCAAAAAAGAGCGGGTTTCCCCGCTCTTTTTATCGGCGCAAGCCGAGAGAGTGCAAGACCGCACGATAACGTTCGACATCCTTTTTGGCCAGATAGTTAAGCAGGCCCCGGCGCTGACCGATCATTTTGTAAAGACCTCTGCGGGAATGATGGTCGTTCTTGTGCGTGCGCAGATGGTCGGTCAGTTCCTTGATCCGCGTTGTCAAAATGGCAATTTGTACTTCCGGTGATCCTGTATCTCCTTCGTGGCGCTTGTGCTGTTCAATGAGCTGCTGTTTCGACTCTTTCGTGATCACGGCGTTCACCTCCTACGTTGAAATGAAATCGCCCGCATCCAAGAATGACGTCGGAGCGTCGCCAGTCCTAGAAGAGGGTTCCTTATCCACTGCTTATTCTAGCACAATGCGCCCCGAATGTAAACGGAGTTGATCCAAACGCATTCTTGCTTCGTCCACGTCGGCGCTGATTTGGCGACGGAGATCCTCGGCACTGTCATAGCGGCGGATATCGCGAAGTTTGGCAAGAAACTGCAGTTCCATATCATGATGATACAGATCGCCTTGGAAGTCCAGCAGAAAGCTTTCTATCGTCCGCCGTTCACCGTTGAAGGTCGGATTGGTGCTGATGGCGGTCACAGACGGTATACTTCTCCCGTCATCAAGAATGCTCCACGTCAAGTAGACTGCATCTTGCGGAATCAGCACCTCGTCCTCCACGGTCAGATTGGCCGTGGGAAACCCTAGTTTTCGGCCTCGCCCGGCTCCTGCAGCGACGGTACCTCTGTACGCCGGATAGCGATTCAGCAGTTGTGCTGCCTCGGCAATATCTCCCCGGAGCAGGCACTGTCGGATACGGGTACTGCTCACGGCCCGTCCGTCCACCATCACCGGTGACAGGATATTGACTTCAAAACCATGTTGGTCGCCAAAGTCCTTGAGCATGTCGGGGGTACCCCGTGCTTGGTGGCCGAACCGGAAGTTATAGCCGCAGACGACATGGTTGACTCGCAGAGCGCGAATGAGGATATCCTCGATAAACTGCTCAGGCGGCTTCCCAGCCAACTCTTGATTGAACGGCGCCCATACGACCTCATCAATGCCCGCTTCAAATAAAAGCTGTTTACGGGACCGGAAGTCACAGATCAGTTGAATGTTGCCCGTAAAGACCTGCTCGGGAGGGTAGTCGAACGTGAAAACGGTACTGCATCCCGCCGGCGGTTTGCCATCGGCCGCAGCCCTGATAAGACGACGATGGCCTATATGAACACCGTCAAAGGTTCCTAAGGCGGCACTTCGTTCACAAAGCCCGCGGGGTTTGACCCAATGAAGCTTCAATGCTAGGCACAGAACTGACCGGCATGGCGTGGAACCACGCTACGGGTCAATCTGCTTCCTCCCCTCTGTTAGCGAAGAAGTTCTAAGAGGCTGTGTCCAATGGCGCGCTCAATGGTCTAATCAGACGAAGAACTCTTTAAGACACGAAACGGCTGGCAGATCAACTTTTCGCCTTGCTCAATCCGTCCGAGGGCCAGCAGGTTGCCTTCTAGATCGAACATCATCACATCATCGCCGATAACTAGGGACTGTGGAACGGAGATCAGACCGTCTGCGTCTGCGGCATTGCCGTGGCTTACGGCAGTCTCCTGCCATGGCGATACCGTAACCCTCGGCCAGTCGGGCAGCGCCCGTTCAATGGGCAGTACAAACCGGTAGTTTCCATCTTCGGCCATGGCCGTTATTTCCTCTAGCGTGAAACTGTCCTCCAAGGCAAAAGGACCGCTTTCCACCCGCGCCAAGAACGACATGTGCGCTCCTACCCCTAGTTGGCTGCCAATATCGTGGCAGAGAGTGCGGATGTAGGTTCCCTTACTGCACCGTACATCGAGAACGATGCGGCTGCCAAAGTGAAGATCGGTTATGCCTTCCGGCCAGATTTTGTTGACATGCAGTTCATGGATTGTGACCGTTCGTTTCGTCCTCTCTACCTCCCTGCCCTGCCGAGCAGCTTTGTACAGACGCTGTCCTTGGACGCGTACGGCCGAAGTCATGGGCGGAAGTTGATCTATTTGCCCCCGAAACTGATTCAGTGTTTCAGCCAGCTGCTGTGGGGATAGGCAAAAGCCCGTTTGCACGTCCAGGGTTTTTCCACCGCCATCTTGGGTGTCGGTATCCACTCCCAGTGTCATCTCGGCGATGTAGCGCTTGTCTTTTTCGAGCAGATAGGAAACAACTCGCGTCGCTTTGCCTAGACACAAAGAAAGGACACCCGCGGCACCCGGATCCAGGGTACCCGTGTGCCCAATCTTCCGCATCTGCAGAACACGCCTGAGTCTGCTGACGACTTGGTGGGAGCTCATGCCAGGCGGTTTGATCACATTGACTATGCCATCCATCAGCCTATCCGTCCTCCCTGTCGATGAGCTCTTGGGCAGCGGAGATCACCGCCGCTACCCACTGATCAAAGGAACCTTCCAGCGTTGCTCCAGAAGCAAGGCGATGTCCCCCGCCTCCGAAACTGCGGGCCAAGGATCCAACATCGTAGGCGTGAGAGCGAAGCCCCAACCGTATAACCCCAGGTGTTGTTTCGCGGAATAGAATCGCGACCTTTACGCCTTCGACCATGCGGGCATATTGAACCAGCTGGTCTCCGTCGTTAGGATCTACTCCATATTCTTCGAAGTCTCGGTGACGCACAGCCATTGATACAATGTCTCCATTCTGAGTTCGCTGCATGGTGGACAGGGCATGGCCGAGAAGCGACATGAAGTTCCAAGATTTTGTCTCAAAGACAGCCCGTGCGTTGGAGGCAGGATCGGCTCCCTTTGTGACAAGCTCCGCTCCTAACGCCAACACGTCGCTGGTTGTGTTCGCGTAACGAAAACCACCGGTATCTCCAATAATTCCCCCGTATAGGGCATCAGCAATGGCCTCGGTTATCGGTACGTCGAGAGCCGTGAGGATAGCGTACACAATACTGGCGGTCGCCGGCTCCTCGGAATCCACATAGCGGATGTGGGCCTGCGCTTTATTACTAGGGTGGTGATCAATGTTGATGACCTTCTTGGCCTGCCTGATCAGATCAGAAGCCAGGCCGGTGCGCTCCGGTTCACAGTCGAGAACCACCGCTGTTTGAATTTCCTGGATCTGCGCTGAGGTCTGCAGGTTTTGGAGAACGGGCCAATAAAGGGGGTAGGGGAGCCGTTCGTCGCAGACCATTGCGGACTGTTTGCCAAACCACTGGAGACCCAGGTGCAGACCAGCCATGGACCCGAGGCTGTCAGGGTCCGGGTTTTCGTGACCAAAGAGTACAAAACAGTCGTTCTCTCTGAAAGCTTGAACCAACGCATCGAAGGCAGATGGCTGTGCCTTCATCGGCTGTTGTCCCCTTCGCTGTGAAGTCCTTTTAGGATCCGGTTGATCCGGGCACCGTGTTCGATGGAGGAGTCGTAGAGAAAATGCAGTTCTGGAATATGGCGTACTCGGATTCGCTTGCCCAGCTCTGTCCTGACAAAGCCTTTGGCACGGTTTAGACCTTCTGCGGTCTGCAGCTGTTGTTCTTCGTCGCCGTATACACTGAAAAATACCTTGGCATGGGAAAAGTCCCGTGACAATTCCACATCCGTTATGCTGATAAAACCTAGGCGCGGGTCTTTGACCTGCTTTGCCACAATATCGCTGATCTCACGCTTAATGTCCTCTTGCAGGCGTCCCTTGCGCTCTGTCATCGTCTTCACCTCACGTTACTTAAAGGGTGCGTTGGACTTCTTTCATGGTATAGGCTTCTATGATGTCGCCTTCCTTAACGTCATTGAACCGCTCCAAGCCAATGCCGCATTCGTAGTTTTGCTGCACCTCTCGGGCATCGTCTTTAAATCGCTTCAATGAGGCTATGGGTCCTTCGTGGATGACCACGTTGTCCCGGAGCACACGCACCTGCGCCTGTCGGGTAATCTTGCCGTCCAACACGTAGCATCCAGCTACGGTACCGGCATTAGGCACTCTGAAGGTCTGGCGGACTTCGGCTCGTCCAAGAACCTCTTCCACATAATCCGGCTCCAGAAGTCCGCTCATGGCGGCCTTGATGTCGTCAAGGACGTTGTAGATGATCCGGTACAAACGGATGTCGACTCCTTCGCGTTCGGCCGCACGCCGAGCATTCGGTTCCGGCCGGACATTGAACCCGACAATGATAGCGTTGGAGGCGGCTGCCAGGTTGACATCGGTTTCCGATACGGCGCCGACGCCTTGGTGAATCACTTGAACCCGGACCTCATCGGTGGAAAGTTTCTCCAGGGATGCCCGCACGGCTTCCACTGAACCTTGCACATCACCCTTTAGGACCACGTTCAGATCTTTCATCTCGCCTTCTTTGATCTTGGCAAACAGGTCATCTAGGGACACCCGGGATGTCTTCTGCTGCGAGTCACGCTGCTTGTCCTGCATCATCGAAGCGACCTGGCGAGCTGTTTGATCATCGGGTACTACCACCAAAACATCTCCGGCTGTGGGCACTGCTGTCATGCCCAGCACCTCCACCGGTTGGGAAGGCCGTGCTTCCTTTACACTGCGGCCTTTGTCATCGATCATGGCACGCACCCGTCCGGATACCGTTCCGACGACGAAGGTGTCTCCGATTTTCAGTGTGCCCGTGGATACCAAGACAGTGGCTACCGGGCCTCGGCCCTTATCCAGCTCGGCCTCGACAATGGTGCCCCGGGCGGGACGATTCGGGTTGGCTTTGAGGTCCTCCATTTCCGCCGTAAGCAGTATCATTTCCAGCAGTTCATCAATGCCCTCAAACCGCAGGGCCGATACGGGCACGAAAATGGTGTCACCGCCCCATTCTTCGGTCACCAAATTATACTCGGTCAATTCCTGCTTCACTCGATCGGGATTGGCGCTTTCGCGGTCGATCTTGTTGACAGCCACGATGATCGGAACCTCTGCAGCCTTGGCGTGGTTTATGGCTTCTACCGTCTGCGGCATGACGCCGTCATCGGCCGCAACCACAAGGATCGCGATATCGGTAACCTGGGCACCGCGAGAGCGCATGGCGGTAAACGCCTCATGGCCGGGCGTATCCAAGAAGGTTACCTTCTTGCCATTGTATTCGATCTGATAGGCGCCGATATGCTGCGTAATGCCTCCAGCCTCTGTTTCGGTGACCTTTGTTCTTCGAATGCCATCTAGCAGAGTGGTTTTGCCGTGATCAACGTGGCCCATGATGGTTACCACGGGGGGGCGCATTTCCAGTGCTTCTTCATCTTCTGGCCGTTCTTCGTAGACGGTTTCGGTCAAGTCGCGGTGTCTCCGGGCTTCGACACCGTATTCGCTGCACACCAAGGCAGCGGTTTCGAAATCGATGGACTGGGTAACGGAGGCCATAACACCGAGTTTCATCAGTCGCTTGATGCAATCCGATGCCGATACACCCAGTTTTTGGGCCAGGTCCTTGACCACAACCGTATCGCGCAGCTCTAGATCGCGCTTGCGCACAGGTGCAGGTTGGGCCCGCTTTTCACGGGGCCTCCCATTTTTCTGCTGTTTCTTGCCACCGGAACGCATCGGCTTCTTTCGGCGCTGGCCCGCCTTTCCGGCCCTGCGGTTTTCTTCGGCAGCCTGTCGCTTTTCAGGTTTTTGCTTGGGCTTTTCTTCCTTACGTGCCTTGGGGGGTTCTTTGACCTTGTCCTCCGCAGCGGCATTCGAACTTTCTGACGCGAAGTGCTCCCGCACCATCTCTGCGATGTCATCTTCGATGGTGCTCATGTGATTCTTAATTTCCGCTCCTAGTTCTGACAGGAAATCTACCAACACTTTACTTTCAATGTCCAGCTCTCTGGCCAGCTCATATACTCTGATTTTTTTCATCAGCATCACTCCTAGCTTTACTTCCCGAGAACTCAAGGCGCTGGTCCGCCGAGTTCACGGATGATGCTTGCGGCAAAACCTGCGTCCGTGACCACCACCGCCGCTCGCCGCGGCCGCCCGACCCATACACCGAGGGTTTCTTTATCGGCACAGGTGTACACAGGTGTAGCCCAGCGTTCAGCCATATTCGTCAGCTTGCTCTTGGTGTTCGGCGCAGCGTCGGCAGCCAGGATCAGAAGCTTGGCTCGACCGCGGCGCATAGATGTTTCTACAGCTTCTTGCCCTGAGGCCAACCGCCCGGATCGCTGTGCAAAACCCAGAAGGCTACTCAGTTTGCGGCTGTTCATCGAGATAACGCTCCAATTCTTCCTTCAGGGCCGGCGGCACGCTGCACTTCAGGGCGCGCTCCAACTGCTTGCGTTTCACGGCTTGCTCCAGGCAGTCAAGCTCGGGACAGATATAGGCGCCCCGGCCGGGCCGCTTGCCTTTGGGATCGATCTCTATCTTCTCCTCTGGGGTACGCACTACTCGCATCAACTCTTTCTTCGGGCGGGCTGTGCGACAGCCTAAGCAAGTCCGGATGGGGACTTTCCGCTTGGCCATGGTTACCACCTACTCCTCATCCTTATCTTTGTCAAATCCGAAGTCTTCCAGATCCAACATGGAAAAATCTTTGATGACTTTTTCGTCTTTTTCTTCTTTCTCATCCTTGGACTTCTTCTTTTTGGCATCGGTCTGCTGTTCTTCACTGGAGGCCGCGGGTTTGGCGCCCACAGAACCGAAGCGCTCTTCCCAAGTTTTGCGGCGTTTGATGTTTGTCAGGGAGGCCAGTTCCTCCTGTGAACCCACTCTATCCGGCCGGGACTTAGCTGGTTCTTTGTCTTCTGCGGCCTCCGTTTCCTGCACTGGGAGTTCGGGTCCCGTCGGTTCCTGGGGTTCTGCGTCCGTTGGCTCTTCCTGTGGTTCCGTTACTTCAGTGTCGTGGTGCTCGCTGGACTCTGCAGCTGCATAATCCGGGCTTTCATGGATTGGCTCTTCGGTTGCGGCGGCAAATCCTTCATCTTCTGGCTGTTCAAGCTCCAAAACTTCTTCAGGTTCAGGCTGCTGCCAGAACTCCGGCAGCTGGCTGGCTTGGGATATGCTCTTGATATCGATTTTCCAGTTTGTCAATCGTGCTGCCAAACGCGCGTTTTGGCCCTCCTTGCCAATGGCGAGGGACAATTGATCATCAGGTACTACGGTGCGTGCTACCTTATTTTCAGGATCCAAGTTCACATAGAGTACTTTGGCAGGACTTAAGGCGTTAGCGATAAAATCGCGGGGATCCTCCTGCCAATGCACGATGTCAATCTTCTCGCCGCTGAGCTCGGACACTACAGCTTGTACCCGCATGCCGCGATTGCCGACGCAGGCTCCCACCGGGTCCACGTTTTCATCACGGCTGTAGACCGCAATCTTCGAACGGTTGCCCGCTTCTCTGGCCACGGCCTTAATTTCCACTTCACCGCTGTGTATTTCTGGAACTTCCAGCTCGAATAGGTTTTTCAGCAGTCCGGGGTGGGTTCTTGAGAGAAAGACTTGGGGACCTTTACTGCTCTGCTTCACTTCGTTAATATAGAACTTCATCCGTGCGTTGGGCTTATAGGGCTCTCGGCTGATCTGTTCCGATGCCGGAACCACTGCCTCCACTCGGTTGAGATCCACAATGACATTGCGGTGTTCTTGGCGCTGCACAATACCGGTTACCACATCGCCTTCCCGTTCCGAGTATTCACTGTAGACATTGCTGCGCTCCGCTTCCCGTATGCGCTGGATAACAACCTGCTTTGCCGTCTGGGCAGCAATGCGCCCGAAATCCGCCGGCGTCACCTCGTGTTCGACCACATCACCTAGTTGGTAATTGGCATCTATTTTCTGCGCTTCTTCGAGGCTGATTTCCGTCGTGGGGTCTTCGACCTCTTCGACGACCACGCGTCGGGCAAACACGTGGATTTCACCGGTGGACTCATTCACGTCCACCCGGACACTCATGGCAGAACTAGAACCATAGTTGCGTTTGTAGGCCGAGACGATAGCGGTCTCAATGGCCTCAAGAAGAATTTCCTTCGATATGCCCCTTTCTTTCTCTAATTCTGTCAGTGCCCCGATCAACTCCAAATTCATCCTTGGCGTCCTCCTGTTAATTAAAACTCCACGTGCAGTTTGGCTTTGGCCACTTGCTCATAGGGAATATTCACGACACCGTCGTCGAGTTCCAATTGAACCATGCCCGATTCCAAACCCAGCAGTTTTCCGGTAAAATTTTTGCGCTGGTTCAGGGGGCTGTAGGTTCGAACTTTGACCATTTCTCCTGCAAAACGCTGGAAGTCCTGTTCTTTAGTCAATGGCCTTTCCAGGCCCGGAGACGATACTTCAAGCGAGTAGGCCTGGGGGATAGGGTCCTCTTGGTCGAGGCGATCGCTTAGCTGCATGCTGACATCCTGACAATCATCAACCCCGACTCCTTCTGGTTTGTCGATGAAGACCCGCAGAACCCATTCGGGGCCTTCTTTGACGAAGTTGACATCGACGAGTTCACGATTGCTATCTTCGACTATCGATTCCACCCATTGGCCCACCAAGCGTTCCACTCTGCTCCTTTTTCTCACAAAATACCCCCTTCCCGGCAAGCTTTATGCCGTTCGTTCCAACGATTGCATAGACAGCGTCCATAAAATAAAGTTATACGGCAAAAGAGTGGGCGGGACCCACTCTTCTCGGCAACTATTTCTATTCCCGTACATCATACCACACATGCAGCCTTTTGGCAAGGTTTCAGACAGGTTGGCAGGTTTCAGAACAGTGACTCAGAACAGTGTCAACTGGTTGGTTTCAGACATTCCCTCCAAAGCCCCATGGCAGCGCAGCACTGCAATGACGGTCTTCGTAATCTTAGCCCGCTGACGGAGATCTTGAATGGATTTGAACACTCCGTCGCTGCGTGCCTGGACGATGTTGGCAGCCGCGTTGACGCCGACGCCCTGAAGAGCAGCTAATGGCGGGAGGAGCCCTTCCTCTGTTACCAGGAAACGGCGATGATCAGAACGGTACAGGTCTACGGTTAAGAAGGCTATACCGCGGGCCATGGCCTCCAGGACAATTTCCAGGATAGTTACAACATTTCGTTCTTTAGCTGTGGCGTCGCTGCCTTTGGCTTCAATGGCCGCTATTTCTTCACGAGCCGCGCTCTGCCCTTTCCTGACCAGGTCTGCGTCGAACTCTCCGGCTCGTACGCTGAAATAAGAAGCGTAATAGGCCTCTGGATGATGTACTTTGAAATACGCTATCCGGTATGCCATGGTAACATAGGCCACAGCATGGGCTTTGGGGAACATATAGCTGATCTTTTGGCAGGAATCAATGTACCAGTCAGGTACGGCATATTGCTTTATCAACTGCATGTCTTCTTCCTGCAGGCCCTTGCCTTTGCGGACTTGTTCCATCAACCGGAAGGCATCACCGGGATCAAGGCCTTTTTGGATTAAGTAGACCATGATGTCATCTCGACAGGCAATTACATTGGCCAAGTCTGCGGTGCCCTGCTTGATAACTTCCTGGGCGTTTCCGCTCCAGACATTGGTTCCATGGGAAAGACCGCTGATGCGAACCAATTCGCCAAAGGTTTTGGGGCGGGTTTCCACGAGCATCTGCCGCACAAACCTTGTTCCGAATTCGGGAACGCCTAAGGTTCCCACAGCAGTACCGATCTGTTCTTCGGTAACTCCTAGGGAGTCCAGGGAAGAAAAGATCTTCATGGTCTCTTCGTCATCTAAAGCAATATCTCGCACAGGAATCCCAGTGATGTCCTCAAGCATCCGCAGCATCGTTGGATCATCGTGGCCGAGGATATCGAGTTTGACCAAACTATCGTGAATGGCATGGTAATCGAAATGGGTTGTCACAATTCCGCTCGAGGCATCATTGGCCGGGTACTGCACCGGCGTGAAGTCATGGATATCCATTTCTTCGGGAACCACCATCATTCCCCCGGGGTGCTGCCCTGTGGTACGCCGTACGCCGGTGATTTTCTTAAGCAGACGGTTCACCTCTGCACTGCGGCGGTTTTGGCCGGTTTGTTCTAACCACTTTTTCACAAATCCAAAGGCAGTCTTTTCTGCCAGCGTACCAATGGTTCCGGCTCGGAAAACATGGTCGCTGCCGAATAATTCCTCGGTATAGCGGTGCACTTGTGATTGGTAATCGCCACTGAAATTGAGGTCAATGTCCGGTACTTTGTCGCCATGGAATCCCATGAATACCTCAAAGGGTATGTCGAAGCCCAACTTTTGCGCCTTCGTGCCGCATTGGGGACAGGTTCGGTCAGGCAGATCGACCCCGGCACTGACCTCACCCCCGGTATGGAACTCTGCCCAGCTGCATGCAGAACACACGTAGTGCGGCGGAAGGGGATTGACTTCGGTAATATTGCACATGGTGGCCACCAGCGAAGAACCCACGGAACCCCGCGAGCCCACGAGATAGCCATCGTCCAAGGATTTCTTGACCAATTTATGCGAGATCCAATACAACGGTGCATAGCCATGACCGATGATGGATTGCAGTTCCCGTTCTAGACGCTTCTCCACCAGCTCCGGAAGTTCGGCTCCGTAGACCTGGCGTGCCGTTGCATAGGCCATGGAGGTCAACTTCTCCTCTGCGTCGGGAATCTGCGGTGGATGGAGGCCCTGTGGTACAGGTGTGAGCTCATCGATGGAATCGACTATCGCTGCCGGGTTCTCGATTACGACTTCTCTTGCCTTGTCTGGAGGCAGATACTGGAATTCATCCAGCATTTCGGCGGTTGTACGCAAATACAGGGGTGCCTGATGCTCTGTATCTTCGAATCCCTGTCCAGCCAACAGCACAGTTCGAGCCACCGCATCTTTGGGGCGCAGGAAATGCACATCACCGGTGGCAATCACAGGCTTTCCCAGGGCATCGCCAATCTCGATAATTTCATTGTTTAAGCGAATGAGATCCTCGCGATTCCGTACCCGCTCGGTCCCCACCAAAAACTCGTTATTGCCCAGCGGTTGGATTTCCAGAAAATCATACATAGCAGCTTTTTCCCTGGCAAGGCCATCCTGATTGAGCAGTGACTGGTAGATTTCCCCGGCCTCGCACGCCGATCCCAAAATGAGCCCTTCCCGATGCTCAAGCAGAAGGTCTCTGGGAATACGGGGCCGACGGTAGAAATGATTCATGTGCGAATCGGATACCAGACGGTATAGATTTTTCAATCCTTCGGCGTTCTTGGCCAGGATAATGATATGGAAGGGCCTGTCCTTTTCGCCGTCGGCCAGATAGCCTTCCATGCCGTACAGTATCTTGATGCCATGCTTTTGACCGGCGCTGTAGGCTTCCGGAAACGCTTGGATGACACCGTGGTCTGTAATGGCCACGGCGCAATGATTCCATGCAGCAGCTTGGGCCACAGCGTCGCCCACATCAATGGTGCCGTCCATGCCGCTCATTTTCGTGTGCAGGTGGAACTCGACCCGCCTCTTCTCCGCATTATCGGATAGGGTCTCAACGGGGGGAGCGGGATTGATCTGGTTCACCATCATGCAGAGCTCACCGTCGAAAGACTGGTACTGGACATTCCCCTTGACTGTCACCCTTCGGCCCACGGCGGTGTCGGGAACGCCGTCACCGGGTTTGGTGAAGAACTTGCAGGTGATGGAATCAGTACCGTCATAGATATCAAACAAGTTGATCTGCGTACCAGTACGGGTTTCTCGCTGATCCATAGAGACGATCTCGCCTTGGAACACCACGTTGTTTTCTTCCTCGGTCACATCTTTGATGGCCGCAGCGTCTCCGGTGATCTGGGCGGTCAGGCGTGCCCGTCTCCCTTTTCCCCGTTGGCCTGGGGAGAATCCCGTGCCGCCATTGGTGTCGGTGTTTCCCGGTACAGGTTCATAATTGTTGAGCTTCGGCCCCTCAAAGTGTTTGACTACGTGAGACATGTAGTCATCTCTTTTTTGTTCCCAACGGAAGACAACGGACTCTACCTCTGGAAATGCTTCGACAATGGCATGCTCCATTTTTTCCCAAAATTGCTGCTGCCCCTGGGGTTTGCCCATCAGATGGATGTACCAGGTCTTATCCTCTGGATGCACCTCTATTTCTTTAATTGTGATATCCTCAAGAAACGGCTCGGACGACAGCGATGTCAGAAAATCGCTGTTGTCCGGGTAGATAACATATACCGGAGCCATGTATCGTCACCTTCCTAACAAAACAGCTCCCCACTCTGTCGGGAGCCTACAGTTTCACTCTGCGAATGATTTCCCAGTACATCTTCAAGCGCTGCACGACGCCTCTCCAGAACCCATGCTTTTCTTCCTTCATGACCTGGGACAAGTCCTGCAGATACACCACTTCTACGGGCGAATTGTTCTTTTCGGCATATCTAGAGAGGGTCATCTCGACTCCGTAGCGGCTGTCCTCCAGTTCGGGAATGACATCCCACAGCCTGCGGTGAATGGCCCGTTGCCCCGACAGGAACGGGGCGATTTTCTGGGCCAAATCCGTTGCCAGGCGGCCTTCTTCAAAGACGCCCACTGTCATGTCGGCATCTCCCTGTACCACAGGCTGCAACAGTTGATCAATGTGCTGCTGGGTCAGTCCTACAAGATCCGCATCAATAAAAAGCAGAATATCCGCATCGGTATGGGCGGAACCTTCCACCATAGCGCCGCCCTTGCCCAAATTTTCCTGCAAATCGATGACTGTCACCGGATGCCGCCGGGCCACCTGGGCTGTTTGGTCCTCGGACCCGTCGTTGACCACAATAACTTCGTCGATGGACTCGAAGTTCATAAGCGCTTCGGCCACTTCGCCGATTGTCTGCTCTTCGTTGTATGCCGGGATAATGGCTGCCACCTTCATCGACGTTCGGCGGGTTCCTTGACCACTAGAAACCAAGGCTGTTCCGCCTTCTCTCCCCTCAGTCTATGGTATTATCTGTGGGTGCTTCTTTGGGCCGACTGCTGTGCGGCCATAGAATGAACAGGTCTCTTCTGGTGGCCCGTGCTTCATGGCGTGCCGCGGACGACGGACGGTGGAGACAGGAACGGGACACATCATGTAAGCGGCTGTTCTGAAGCCAACTTTGAGAGGAGAAGGTCGACAACCTCGCC
>Ga0207421_10005600_pt1 | contig 14037 bp, 13 predicted proteins | sample SodLakKL_010_SED_4_FD_187542 | JGI IMG/M metagenome (GOLD analysis project Ga0207421, IMG submission 187542) | Alkaline sediment microbial communities from Lake Tanatar, Kulunda Steppe, Russia - 8KL_010_SED (SPAdes) (version 2) | ecosystem: Environmental > Aquatic > Non-marine Saline and...
ATGAAAAGATCACCCGTCCAGCATAACCGGACGCCGGTCACCCGCCGCAAACCGGCGCAACACGGCAGGGTAAAGCGCATGTTCCAGCGGCAGCAGGCGTTGTGCCAGACTTTCGGGCGTATCACCGGGCAAAACCGGCATCCGCGCCTGCCCCAGCACGGGGCCATCATCCAGCGCCGCAGTCACCTGATGCACGGTGCAGCCATGGTGGGTGTCACCTGCTTCCAGCGCGCGGGCATGGGTGTGCAGGCCACGATATTTGGGCAACAGCGACGGATGGATGTTCAGGATGCGCCCTTCCCAAGGTGTGATGAAATCCGCCCCCAGAATACGCATGAACCCGGCCAGACAGATAATATCAGGCTGCGCAGCAACCAGCACGTCATGCAAAGCAGCCTCGAACGCGGGGCGGTCCTTGCCGAAAGCTTTGTGATCAATTGCCTGCACCGGCACGCCAAGATCAGCGGCTTTGGCCAAACCGCCTGCCTGCGGATCATTGGACAAGACCAGCACGGGGCGCGCGGGATGATCGCCCGTCATCGACCGGATAAGGGCTGTCATATTCGACCCGCCCCCCGAAATCAGAACAGCAACACGCTTGGTCACACAAGCGCGCCTGTGTAACGGATGCCCGCGCCATCTGTTACGGTGCCGATCTGGTGAACCGTCTCGCCCGCCTCTTGCAACAAAGCCGTCAGCGCCTCGGCCTGTGCGGCATCGACGACCAGCACCATCCCGATGCCGGCGTTAAAGGTTTTCAGCAATTCCGCCTGTTCCATGCCGCCGGTCTGCACCAGCCAGCCAAACACAGGTGGCAGCGCCCATGATCCCAGATCAATATCCGCACCCAGATCATCGGGCAGCACACGCGGCAGGTTTTCGGTCAGACCGCCGCCGGTGATATGGGCCAGCGCATGCACACCCCCTGCCCGCACGGCCGCCAGCGCAGGCTGCACATAAAGCCGGGTCGGCGTCAAAAGCGCCTCGCCCAGCGTGGCATCCGCAAAAGGTGCCGCATCTGCCCAGCCCAGACCGGACATTTCAACAATCCGGCGCACCAGTGAATACCCGTTGGAATGCACGCCATCAGATGCCAACCCCAACAGCACATCGCCCGCCGCAACACCGCTAGGCAAATCAGCACCGCGCTCCATCGCACCGACAGCAAAGCCCGCCAGATCGAAATCACCCTTGTGATACATGCCCGGCATTTCGGCTGTCTCGCCGCCGATCAGCGCACAGCCCGATGCCTCGCAGCCCGCAGCGATGCCATTGATAATGCGGGTTGCCTGATCCAGCTCCAGCTTGCCAGTGGCGAAATAATCAAGGAAAAATAGCGGCTCTGCCCCCTGACAAACCAGATCGTTGACGCACATTGCTACCAGATCAACACCGATCGTATCGACATGGCCGGTATCAATCGCGATCCGCAGCTTGGTGCCGACACCGTCAGTCGCCGCCACAAGGATCGGATCGACATAACCCGCATCTTTGAGGTCGAACAAAGCGCCAAAACCGCCCAGGCCCGCCATGACGCCCGACCGCGCGGTGCGCTTGGCTGCGGGCTTGATCCGTTCCACCAGCGTATTGCCGGCATCGATATCCACACCGGCATCGGCATAGGTCAGGCCATTCTTTGTCATCTGGGGCACCCTCGTTCTCGTTTCTTCGCGGTTAGCGCAACCCTGCGCGTCGCGCAACGCCCCTTGCCGCATCGTCCGAGTAAAAATATCCCCGCCGGAGGCATAAAAGTTCTTTTCCCCGCCCCGCGCCCCCCGCGACACCCTTGACCATTCCTACCGCGCCAATTACGCAAAACCGCAGGGGGCCTGTAGCTCAATTGGTTAGAGCAGAGCGCTCATAACGCTTTGGTTGCGGGTTCAAGTCCTGCCGGGCCTACCACCCCTGACAATTACGGTATACAAATGCATACAGCACTTCCCGTAGGCGTTGTTTTGCGCTATGACGCTGGCAGAATCCAAGCAAAAGCGGAGTATGCCCATGTCCAAGATCAAGGTGGAAAACCCTGTTGTCGAACTCGACGGCGATGAAATGACCCGGATTATCTGGGATTTCATCAAAAAGAAGCTGATCCTGCCCTATCTCGACGTTGATCTGAAATATTACGATCTTGGCATGGAAGTCCGCGACGAAACCAACGACCAGATCACCATCGACGCAGCCGAAGCGATCAAAAAATATGGTGTCGGCGTCAAATGCGCGACGATCACACCTGACGAAGACCGGGTCGAGGAATTCGGCCTGAAACAGATGTGGCGCAGCCCTAACGGCACGATCCGCAACATTCTGGGCGGTGTCGTTTTCCGTGCGCCGATCATCTGCAAAAACGTCCCCCGCCTTGTCCCCGGCTGGACCGACCCGATTGTCATTGGCCGCCACGCCTTTGGTGACCAGTATAAAGCCACCGATTTCCTGATGCCCGGCAAAGGCCAGCTGACGATGAAATTCGTGGGCGACGATGGCACTGTGATCGAAAAGGTCGTCTATGACAGCCCCGGCGCCGGTGTCGCGATGGGCATGTATAACCTTGACGAAAGCATCATCGATTTCGCACGTGCGTCGCTGAACTATGGTCTGAACCTTGGCTGGCCGGTCTATCTGTCCACCAAGAACACGATCCTCAAAGCCTATGACGGCCGCTTCAAAGACCTGTTCCAGAAAGTCTATGAAGAAGAATTCGCAGACCAGTTCAAAGCTGCCGGCATCACCTACGAACACCGCCTGATTGACGACATGGTCGCATCCGCGATGAAATGGTCGGGCAAATTCGTCTGGGCCTGTAAAAACTACGATGGCGATGTGCAGTCTGACACCGTCGCACAGGGCTTTGGCAGCCTTGGCCTGATGACCAGTCAGCTGATGACCCCCGATGGAAAAATCGTCGAGGCCGAAGCAGCCCACGGCACCGTCACCCGCCACTATCGCCAGCATCAGGCCGGCAAGGCCACATCGACCAATTCGATCGCGTCGATCTTTGCCTGGACCGGTGGCCTGAAGCACCGCGCGAAACTGGACGATAATGCGCAGCTGATGACCTTTGCCAGCACGCTGGAAAAGGTTGTTGTGGACACGGTCGAAAGCGGTTTCATGACCAAGGATCTGGCCTTGCTGGTCGGCCCCGATCAGAAATGGCTGACCACCGAAGGTTTCCTCGAAAAAGTCGACGAAAACCTTAACGCCGCGATGTAACATCAAAGGGGGGCCGTTTGGCCCCCCTTTTTTCTGCGCACCCTTGCCAGTCTGGATCGCTTTGGTTAGCGAAACGCCATGACCCAAATCGCGCCCCCACCCGACACCAGCCACAGCAAGATCGAAGACGCCCAAGCCTTTGGGCTTGGCACTGCACTTTGTGCGCTGGGGGTCACGATGCTGACGCATCTGGGGCTGATTACCGGGCAGACGGCGGGGCTGGCGGTGCTTTTGTCTTATGCGACAGGGCTGTCGTTTGGTCTGGTGTTTTTTGCGATCAACCTGCCGTTTTACTGGCTGGCATGGGTGCGTATGGGGCCAAGGTTCACGATCAAAAGCTTTGTTTGCGTCGCATTGGTGTCCGTCATGGCGGAAACCTTTCCGCAGTTGATCGTTTTTGACTATCTCGACCCGTTGCTGGGCGCGGTGCTGGTCGGTGCTGTTACCGGACTTGGGCTGATCGTGCTGTTCCGTCATGGGGCAAGCCTTGGCGGTATTGGCGTTCTGGCGTTGTTCTTGCAGGACCGGACCGGATTTCGTGCCGGTTATACCCAGTTGATTTTCGATCTGTGCCTGTTTGCCGCGGCCTTTGCGATTATCGCGCCGGGGCTGGTGCTGTATTCTTTGGCAGGTGCCGTGGTCGCCAACCTGATTATCGCGACCAACCACCGCCCTGACCGTTATACCGGACGCTGACATGCCCATACATTACATCCTGTTGATCTTTGCCGTTCTTGCCGAAACCATCGGTACCACCGCGTTGCAAGCCAGCCAGCAATTCACGCGGTTTTGGCCATCGGTGCTGGTGGTGGTCGCTTATAGCGTGTCGTTCTATCTGCTGGCACAAACGCTGCGAGTGATGCCGGTGGGGGTTGTTTATGCGATGTGGTCGGGGCTGGGGATCGTGCTGATCGCCGCGATTGGCTATCTGGTATTCGGCCAAAGGCTTGATCTGCCTGCCGTGATCGGGATCGCAATGATCCTTGGGGGGATCCTTGTGATCCACCTATTCTCGCGCACTGCGCCACACTGACGGGTTGTTTACGTTTAGGGGGTAGCATTTGCTGCGATTGCACGGTATCGCGCACCTAAATTTCCCATAAGGCTGACCCATGGATATCCGCAATATCGCGATCATCGCGCACGTTGACCACGGCAAGACAACGCTTGTCGACGAACTTTTGAAACAATCCGGCGTATACCGCGACAACGAAGCGACGACCGAACGCGCGATGGACAGCAATGACATCGAACGCGAGCGCGGGATCACGATTCTTGCCAAATGTACCTCTGTCGAATGGAAAGGCACGCGGATCAACATCGTTGACACCCCCGGCCACGCCGATTTCGGTGGCGAGGTGGAACGCATCCTGTCGATGGTGGACGGTGTTGTCCTGCTGGTCGATGCTGCCGAAGGCCCGATGCCGCAGACAAAATTCGTCACCGCCAAGGCGCTGGCTTTGGGCCTGCGCCCTATCGTTGTCGTCAACAAGGTCGACAAGGCCGACGGTGAACCCGATCAGGCTGTCGATGACGTGTTTGACCTGTTTGCCGCTTTGGAAGCCAGTGATGAACAGCTGGATTTCCCTGTGATGTATGCATCCGGCCGTGCAGGCTGGTGTGATGAACAGCTGGATGGTCCGCGCAAGGACCTGTCCGCGCTGTTCGACAAGGTGCTGGAACATGTGCCGATGCCCGCGCAGATCAGCCGCCGGGAAGAGCCGTTCCAGATGCTGGCAACCACCCTGTCCGCCGACCCGTTCATCGGCCGCATTCTGACCGGTCGCGTCGAGGCCGGCACATTGCGCGCAGGTGAAACCGTTAAGGCGCTGTCGCGTGATGGCGACAAGATCGAACAGTTCCGAGTGTCCAAGATCCTCGCGTTCCGTGGTCTGGGCCAACAGCCGATTGATGTGGCCGAGGCTGGCGATATCGTCACGCTGGCCGGTATGACCAAGGCGACTGTTGCCGACACGATCTGCGATATGTCGATTGATACTGCGATCCCTGCGCAGCCGATTGACCCGCCAACCATCACCGTGACCTTTGGCATCAACGACAGCCCGCTGGCTGGCCGCGATGGCAAAAAGGTGCAAAGCCGCGTGATCCGCGAACGCCTGATGCGCGAATCCGAAGTCAATGTCGCGATCAAGATTGCCGACACCCCCATGGGTGACGCGTTCGAAGTGTCGGGCCGTGGCGAATTGCAGATGGGTGTGTTGATCGAAAACATGCGCCGTGAAGGGTTCGAGCTTTCGATTTCCCGCCCGCAGGTCATCTACAAAGACATCGACGGTGTCCGCCACGAACCCATCGAAGAAGCCACGATTGACGTGGATGACGAATATACCGGCGCTGTTGTCGAAAAACTGACCGGCCCGCGCAAAGGCGAACTGGTCGAGATGAAACCTGCCGGTGCCGGCAAGACCCGCATCATCGCGCATGTGCCGTCGCGTGGCTTGATCGGTTATCACGGTGAATTCCTGACCGATACGCGCGGTTCGGGCATCCTGAACCGTTTGTTCCACGGCTGGGCGCCTTACAAAGGCAAGATTCAGGGCCGTCGTCAGGGTGTGTTGATTTCCATGGAAAACGGCACCTCGGTCGCGTTTGCGCTATGGAAACTGGAAGATCGCGGCAAGTTCTTTATCGGTGCGCAAGAGGCGGTTTATACCGGCATGATCATCGGCGAACATAGCCGCGACAATGATCTGGAGGTGAACCCGCTGAAGGGTAAACAGCTGACCAACGTCCGCGCCTCTGGCACGGATGAGGCAGTGCGTTTGACCACGCCCGTCACCATGTCGCTGGAACAGGCGATTGCCTATATCGACGATGACGAACTGGTCGAAGTGACGCCAAATGCGATCCGTCTGCGCAAGCGCTATCTTGATCCGAACGAACGCAAGCGGCATTCGCGCAGCGCCTGATCTGCGCCAAGCTTTGCATTTTCGCACAGGGCAGTCCGCATGGACTGCCCTTTTGCTATTTATGCAGAGGCGCTACATCTTTTCCAACAAAGGAGGATGACAATGCGTAAATTACAGACCCAAGGGGTCCACCATATCACCATCACCGGCGCTGACCGGCAATCAACCATCGATTTCTGGGAAGGCGTGCTGGGCATGCCCTTTGTCTTTGACCAGCCTAACTTGGACGATCCGTCACAGGGGCACCTTTACTTTGATCCCGGCGATGGGCGGCTGATCACGGTCTTTACGTCCGAAGACCGCAAACCCGAACGTAAATCCGTCGATCAGGGACAGGGCTATTTGCACCATCTGGCGTTTAATGTGTCCAAGGTAACATTTGATCAACTGGTCGCACGTCTGAAAGAACGCGGCATCCCCAATTCCGGCCCCAAGGACCGCGGGTTCATGGATTCGATCTATTTCAAAGATCCGGTGGGCATGTTGATCGAACTTGCCAGCTATCGTTTTGAACCGCCCGCAGGCATGACCCATACCGATGTGCTGCACCGCGCACATCTGATCCGCGTTAAGGCGGGTGACAAAAACATCGACACGGTGCATCTGGCCGAAGCGATCGAAGATCTGATCGCCGAAAGCACCAACAGCCTGTCAGATCATTGAAAAAGGGGCGCGGTTTTGCACCGCGCCTTTTTTATTCTGTGACTTCGACGACCAGCAATTCACGCTCTGACGCGCCGCGCGCGTGGTCGAGTGCGGCCTGATAAGCCGCCGAATGATAACAAGCGACCGCATCTTCGACGGACGCGAAACGCGCGACAACATTGCGCGGGCGTTCCTTGCCTTCCAGCTGCACATAGCGTCCGCCACGCGCGATGAAGGTGCCGCCATGGTCGGCAATGGCGGGACCGGCCAGTTCGGCGTATTTCTTGTAAGCCACGTCATCGGTGACGGTGACATGGGCGATCCAGAGGGCGGTCATGACAGGTTCTCCAACAATGTTTTTGCAGCGACGATGGCGGCATCAGCGTTGGCGGCAGATGCCCCGCCGCCTTGCGCCATATCAGGACGACCACCGCCACCTTTGCCACCAAGTTCAGGGGTGACGGCGCGCAGGATATCGACGGCAGAAACGCGGCCAGTCAGATCAGCGGTGACGCCGACTGCGACCGCGGCCTTGTCGCCGGTATCGGCGATCAACAGGACGACGCCACTGCCGATGTCGGATTTGATCCCGTCAATCAGCGATGGCAGGTCTTTGCCGGTCACGCCGGACAGCACCTGCGCCTGAAAAGCGACGCCATTGACCGTTTCCGCAGGCGCGCTGCCTTTGGCACCGCCGCCCATCGCAAGGTCGCGGCGCAGTTGGGCTACTTCATTGGCCAGTGCGCGGCGTTCGTCCATCAACGCCTTCACCCTGTCAGCCACGTCGCTGGCAGGTGCTTTCAACACCGCCGCCACATCGGCCAGTCGCTGGTCCTGCGCGCGCAGGTAATCAAGTGCTGCCTGCCCTGTCAGCGCCTCGATCCGGCGGACACCGGCGCTGGAGGCTGTATCGCCAAGCGCCACAAACGCCCCGATTTCACCCAGCTGGCGCACATGCGTACCACCGCAAAGTTCAAGCGAATATGTATCGCCAGTGGCACCCTTGCCCGAGCCAGGTTGCTGGCCCATCGACACAACGCGCACTTCATCACCGTATTTTTCCCCGAAAAGCGCCTGCGCGCCCATCGCGCGGGCATCATCGGGGGTCATGATACGTGTGCTGACCTTGCTGTTTTGCCGGATCAACGCATTCACGTCGCGTTCGATCTGCGCCAGTTCAACAGCATTCAGCGCCTTGGTATGGCTGAAATCAAACCGCAGCCGGTCGGGTGCATTCAGCGACCCGCGCTGCGCGATATGATCGCCCAGACGTTCGCGCAAAGCCTCGTTCAGCAGGTGGGTGGCCGAATGGTTGGCCTGAATCGCTGCACGACGTGCCGGATCAACGCGCAAAGCCGCCCCCTGCCCGACAGCAATCGTCCCGTCCGTTACCTTGGCAAAATGGACGAATACCCCCGCTACTTTCTTTGTATCGGTGATCTGTGCCGTGCCGGTGTCGGTCTGCAACAGGCCCGCATCACCGACCTGCCCGCCAGATTCAGCATAAAATGACGTCTGGTTCAGCACAATCTGGACGTCGCCGCCTGCCTCTTTCACCATCGCACCATCGGCGACCAGCGCTTTGATCTGGCCTTCGACATCAAGCGAATCGTAGCCCAGAAAATCGGTAACACCCGCCTGGTCGGCGACATCGAACCAGATAGCACTATCCGCAGCCTCGCCCGTGCCAGACCAAGCGGCGCGCGCCTTGGCCTTTTGTTCGGCCATCGCGGCATCAAACCCGTCGGTGTCGACCGCACGGCCTTTTTCCCGCAAGGCATCCTGCGTCAGATCAAGCGGAAACCCATAGGTGTCATATAGCTTGAACGCCGCCGCCCCTGGCAGCGCTGCATCCTCGGGCAACCCCGCCAATTCATCGTCCAATAGCTTTAGCCCGCGATCGAGCGTTTGTTTGAAACGGATTTCTTCGTTTAGCAGCGTTTCTTCGATCAACCGCTGGCCTTGGCCCAATTCGGGATAGGCCTCGCCCATCTGGCGGACAAGGGCGGGAACCAGCCGGTGCATCACAGGATCTTTCGCACCAAGCAAATGCGCGTGGCGCATTGCACGGCGCATGATCCGGCGCAAAACATACCCGCGGCCTTCGTTTGATGGCAGCACACCTTCTGCGATCAGAAACGACGTGGACCGCAAATGGTCCGCAATGACGCGGTGGTGCGTGTTACCGGGGCCGTCAGGTTCGGAGGATGTTGCATGTGCCGACGCCTCGATCAGAGCGCGCATCACGTCGGTATCGTAATTGTCGTGCTTGCCCTGCAACAGCGCACCGATCCGTTCCAGACCCATGCCGGTATCGATCGATTGCATGTCAAGCGGGCGCATCGAGCCATCTTCGAATTGTTCGTTCTGCATGAAGACGACGTTCCAAATCTCGATGAACCGGTCGCCGTCTTCTTCGGCTGATCCGGGGGGGCCACCCCAAATGTGATCGCCGTGGTCATAGAAAATCTCGGTGCAGGGACCACAAGGGCCGGTCGGGCCCATCCGCCAGAAATTGTCATCGGTGGGGATGCGGATGATCCGGTCCTCGGCCACGCCGATTTTGCGCCACAGGTCGAACGCCTCGTCATCAGTATGGTAAACTGTGGTCAGCAGGCGGTTTTTGTCGATACCGAAATCTTTGGTCAACAATTCCCAAGCAAAGGGGATCGCATCAGATTTGAAGTAATCGCCAAAGCTGAAATTCCCCAGCATTTCAAAAAACGTATGGTGCCGGGCCGTATACCCGACATTGTCCAGATCGTTATGCTTGCCGCCTGCGCGCACGCATTTCTGGCTGGTTGTGGCACGTGAATAGTCACGCGTTTCGACCCCGGTGAACAGGTTTTTGAATTGTACCATACCTGAGTTGGTAAACATCAGGGTCGGGTCGTTGCGCGGCACCAAAGGGCTCGACGGGACAATCCGGTGATCCTGTTTTTCAAAATAGTTCAAAAAGGTAGAACGGATATCAGCAAGGCTGGTCATGGCGCACTTTCACAGCAAAATCTTTGATCAGCAGCACAGATAGCTGTGCTGCGTAACACTGTCCACCGATAGACCTAAGATCGCCCCGAAATCCCCACCTTCTTTTTTCCCAAAGTACTCCCGCCGGAGGCAGCGCAACAATGCTGCGCCGCCACCAACCGGATCAGCACGCCTAGATTTCGACGATATCATCATCGGTGGCGCTATCGGTATCTTTCATCGCAAAATCCAGACCATGGGCGGCACGGATCTTGTCCTCGATCTCGTTGGCGATCTTGGGGTTTTCTTTCAGGAACACTTTGGAGTTTTCGCGCCCCTGCCCGATCCTTTCGTCACCATAGCTGAACCAAGCACCAGATTTGTCGACCACGCCGGCCTTGACGCCCAAATCCAGCAGCTCACCGGTTTTGGAAATGCCTTCGCCATACATGATGTCGAACTCGACCTGCTTGAAAGGCGGTGCCACCTTGTTCTTGACCACTTTGACACGCGTCGCGTTGCCCACCACCTCGTCACGGTCCTTGATCGCGCCGATGCGGCGGATATCAAGGCGGACAGAGGCGTAGAATTTCAACGCATTGCCGCCTGTCGTGGTTTCGGGGCTGCCGAACATCACACCAATCTTCATGCGGATCTGGTTGATGAAAATCACCATACAGCCGGACCGGTTGATCGATCCGGTCAGTTTGCGCATCGCCTGGCTCATCAATCTTGCGTGCACGCCGACCGAACTGTCGCCCATATCGCCTTCCAGCTCGGACTTCGGTGTCAGGGCGGCAACAGAATCGACCACCACCAGCGACACAGCACCGGACCGTACCAACGTATCGACGATTTCCAGTGCCTGTTCGCCCGTATCAGGCTGCGAGATCAGCAATTCATCCAGATTCACGCCAAGCTTTTTGGCATATTGCGGGTCGAGCGCATGTTCCGCATCGACAAAGGCGCAAATGCCACCTTTCTTCTGCTCTTCCGCGATGGAATGCAGCGTCAGCGTGGTTTTACCCGACGATTCCGGACCATAAATCTCGATCACGCGGCCTTTGGGCAGGCCGCCAATCCCCAAAGCAATGTCCAGACCCAGCGAACCGGTCGATGTCGCCTCGATCTCGGGCATCTGGTTCTGGCCACCCAGCTTCATGATCGAACCTTTGCCAAACTGGCGTTCGATCTGTGCCAAGGCGCTTTCCAGTGCCTTTTCCTTGTCTGCGGTTTTCTTGTCCATCATTTTCAAAAGATCTGCCGTTGCCATTACCCTGCCCTTATTCCATGCGCCCCGCGAAGGGGCAATCAAAGCTTTGTTCGCCTAATGTTCCATACTACATGAGATCAAAACAGGAACATTGCAAGATCTATTTGCATCTTCACTTCTAACAGCCAGTGGTTAAGCAAAAGTTTATACCGTAAAAAGACTGAAGATTACCAAAGGATGCGTGCAAATGCTTGTTTTCTGGAAAGAAAACCTTGTTTTACTGGCAGTTCCGAAAACCGGTTCAACTGCATTAGAGGGCGCATTGGCCCCTCGCGCCTCTATGGTTTTGCGCGACCCACCGCATTTGAAACACGCGCCCTGCTATCGCTACAAACGATTCCTGCGGCCATTTTTCGTCCAGGCTGGCGGACAAACCCCCGAACTGATGGCAATTGTCCGTCACCCCGTTGACTGGCTTGGCAGTTGGTATCGCTACCGCACGCGCGATGATTTGATCGGGCATGAAAACAGCACGCGCGGGATCAGTTTTGATGACTTCGTGCTGGAATATTGCAAAGGTGAGCCTGCCCCTTTTGCCAGCGTCGGGTCACAGGACAAATTCCTGCGGATCAATGGCGGGGTTATCGGTGCCGAACACCTGTTCCGCTACGAGGCTTGGGACAAAATCACGGCCTTTCTGGAAGCAAAACTGAACGTGACACTGGCGCTGAAGCAACAGAACGTCTCGCCTACGATGCAACTGACACTTTCACCCGATGTGCTGGCACATCTGCACCAAAAACGCAGCGCCGAATTCGGAATCTGGGAAGCAGGGCAAAGCTAGCCAAGCATCTTCATTTTCTTATTTCTGCAAATACTCAAAGAACGGCATCTGTATCAGCACTAGGGTCAGCCCCTTTAAACCCCGTTGCCACAACGAATTTTTCCGAACTATCCGACCGTGACGCCGGTGGTTTGACATTGGCCACCTTGGTAAAGCGCGATTTCAGCAATTTTTGCAAATCGCCCTCTGCCCCGCCTGCCAGCACTTTGGCGACAAACGTGCCGCCTTCGTTCAGCACATCAAAAGCGAAATAGGCCGCCGCTTCGCATAATGCGATAATACGGTTGTGGTCGGTCTGTTTGTGTCCTGATGCCGATGCCGCCATATCAGACATCACCACATCGGCATTGCCGCCCAACCATTCGCGGACCTGGCGGTCGGCATCATCAGCCATGAAATCAAGCTGGTAAATCTCGGCACCCGGAATCGGGTCGACCTCTTGCAGATCGATGCCCAGCACATAGCCCTGTGCCTTGGACGTGCGTTCACCCAAGGCGTTGGCGCGTTTGACCGCGACCTGCAACCAGCCGCCGGGGGCGCAGCCCAGATCGACGATCCGCGCGCCGGGCACCAGAAAGCGGTATTTATCGTCCAGTTCCAAAATCTTATAGGCCGCGCGACCGCGATACCCGTCAATTTTGGCGCGCTTGACATAGGGGTCGTTCAGCTGACGCTGCAACCATTGGGTTGACGACAGCTTGCGCCCACGGGCGGTCTTGACCTTGACGTGCAGGTCGCGCTGTCCGCGTCCGGATGTATTCTTGGTGGTGGGTTTTTTGACCATAACAGGGCTTTACCCCTAAAACGGGGCATCTTCCAAGACCCCATCGGCAGACATCTGGGCATAAAGCAAGCCTTCCCGCAAACCGCGGTCGGCCACAGACAGCCGGTCAGTTGGCCAAAGCCGCATCAGCGCCTGCAAAATCGCGGCCCCCGACATGATCAGCGCCTGCCGGTCCTTGCCGATCCGCGGGTCCGCGCGCCGCCCGTCCGGCCCGAGCGAAACATAGTCGCGGATCACCGCATCGATCTGGTCGGATGTCATGCGCAACCCGTCCACCTTGGTCCGGTCATAGCGTTTCAGCCCCAGATAGCTGGCGGCGACAGTGGTCACCGTGCCGCTGGTGCCGATAATCTGGAACCCCTCACGCGCCTGCGCTGTTGCGGATGGCGCGAAAGCTTCGAGGTTTTCTTCGAAAAACCAGCTCATCAATGCGAAACGCGCAGCGTCGTCATCAACATCGCTGAACTGGTCGCGCAAGGTCGCAACCCCCAAGGGCACAGAAATCCAGTCCACTACTTTTGCAGCAGCAAACGGGCCGGGGTCGGATTTGAAACCGGCATGCAACCGCATGATGGCGCGGGGGCGTTCGCGTTTGGGCACATTGGTCAGATCAATCCAGACCAGTTCGGTAGACCCGCCGCCGATATCGACGACCAGCAATTGTTCGGTGTTCACGCTGACCAAGGGCGCGCAGGATATCACGGCCAGTCGCGCTTCTTCTTCGGGGCGGATGATTTCAAGCTTGAGCCCGGTTTCGCGGCGCACCTGCGCGATGAAATGGCCACCGTTCAACGCGCGGCGGCACGCCTCTGTCGCGACAAGACGCATGCGCTGCACGCCGTGACGATGCAATTTCTCGCGGCAGATCCGCATGGCCGAAATCGTGCGGTTCATCGATGCGCGCGACAAACGGCCAGTGCTTTCCAAACCCTGTCCCAGCTGGACGGATTTCGAAAAGCTGTCAACGACGTGAAACTGACTGCCTTTGGGCTGGGCAATCAGCATCCGGCAAGAGTTGGTGCCAAGGTCCAGCGCCGCGTAAAGCGTTGCCGGATCGGGCTTTTGTGGCGCGGGGCTATCGACCGCTTTGGGGAACGCGCCCGCACCTTTGGGACGCTTGGGCGTCATTTGTACGCCCTCCATTTCGAGTTACGTCGAAGGTAAGGCGGCACAGGCAACAAGACAAGCCCGATACAGGACTTCTACACTCTTGCGTGAAAATATCGCAGCCCCGCCTGCTGCCGTCGCAGACTGCATGTTGCATGTCGAAAACCGACGATGGTGACGGTTTTGCGATGTTAGAACCGCAGCACTGGGTCAAAGGGGAATCACATGCCTGACGTTACAATCGTTTACTGGCGCGATATCCCCGCGCAGGTCATCGTCGGGCGCGGGCGGCGCGGCACCAAGCTGCCGCTGCCCGAACGGTTTGAGCAGGCGATCG
>Ga0207421_10005602_pt1 | contig 14030 bp, 14 predicted proteins | sample SodLakKL_010_SED_4_FD_187542 | JGI IMG/M metagenome (GOLD analysis project Ga0207421, IMG submission 187542) | Alkaline sediment microbial communities from Lake Tanatar, Kulunda Steppe, Russia - 8KL_010_SED (SPAdes) (version 2) | ecosystem: Environmental > Aquatic > Non-marine Saline and...
ATGAAGTCAGCCGTCAGAATGCAGCCGGTTAACCTTCCTCAAAGAACTTATTTCCGATATCATTTCTGAACCATTTCCCTTCAAAATGAATTTCCGGAACAAGCTGGTATGCATTTTCATTGGCTTCCTGGATATTTTCTCCCAGTCCCACGGCAGTAAAGCAGCGGCCGCCCGAGGTAACCAGTCTCTTTTCCTGTTTCTCAACTGCTCCGTAGAACAGCTGCTGAGATGCTTTTTTCTTATAGGGAAGGGAAATAACTGGTTTTCCGGTTTCCGGCAGCTTGGGATACCCCCTGCTGGCCAGTACTACGGCAACTGATGATTTGTCAGAAATCTCCAATGGAAAGGAGCTGATTTTCCGTTCGTGGACCGCCTCTACAATGTCCAGAAAATCCGAGGTTATCAGCGGAAGGAGGGCCTGGGTGGCAGGGTCATTGAACCGCACATGGTAGTCCACTACGCTTGCCGAGGAATTATGTACAATGATGCTGAACAGCAGCACCCCCTGGTAGCTGAGCCCTTCTTCCTTGATTCCGGCAAGGGTAGGTTCCACAATTTGACTGATAATATTCCGGTAGATATCTTTTTCAAGGATAGGAACCGGACAGATGGCTCCCATGCCTCCGGTGGCCTCTCCGTAATCATTTTCCTCGCTTTTTGTATATTCAGAGCAGTTGGGCAGCATCAGGTAGCCCTTGCCGTCAATAAGTACAGTCAGGGTCAGCGGCACTCCCTGCAGATGTTCTTCCACAACGATTGAGCCGTTTTCCAGCTGGGATTCGGCAAAACTGAGCAGAGCCTTTGGATCATCGCAGTCGATCATTTCTCTGCTTGCAGCAAGGGCGTTGCGTTTAATCACGATCATTTCCCCCTGATGCTCCTCTATGAACCGCTTCATCTGATCAATGGTATGGATGATGTCATACCGTGAATGGGGGATGCCGTGCCGGGCCATGAATTCCCGGGCAAACCCTCTGTCGCTTTCCAGGCGCAGGGAATTCCTCGGTGCACCGAAGACAGGAAATCCTGCTTTCTGCATGCTTTCCACAACCCCTGCAGCTAACGGGGTCTCCGTACCGGCAAATACCTGATCAATTTTTTCTTTTCTGCAGAATTTGAGTACTGCATCAGCATCCGAAGGATCTATATGGGGTAAATTAGTGCCAAGTGAATCTGTTCCTGCATTTCCGGGAGCTATAAATAATCCTGAAATTCTACGGCTTTTGGAGAACATCCAGGCAAGGGCGTGATCCTTGGCCCCTGAACCGATGATAAGTACTTTCAATGGGTTCCTCCCTCCAACGAAAGATGCCTCACCCTAGCATTGAGCAGATAATTGGTCAAGATGATGAGCTGGTGAGCTCATCCTGCAGACGCTGGAGGATGAGACGGTATGCTTCACGGCTGGAGGCTTTCACGATATCACTGCGCAGCTGCTTTCCTCCGGGAATCCCCTTGGTATATGAACTGATATGCTTTCTCATTTCCCGGCATGCCCGCTGTTCCCCTGCAAAGGCAATATGGGCATCCACATGGGAAAGCATCACAGAAATCAGCTCGCCGGCTGGAGGAGGACCGGGGTCAATACCGGTAGTCAGCAGGGATTTGCTGCGGGAGAAAATAAAGGGATTTCCGATTGCCCCGCGGCCGATCATTACGCCGTCGACACCGGTCTGTGCAAGCATTTCGCGGGCATCTTCAGCGGAGGTTACATCGCCGGAGCCTGCCACAGGCAGATCAGTGTCTTCTTTCAGACGGGAAAGCAGCTTCCAGTCAGCATGTCCGCTGTATCCCTGCCTCCGGGTGCGGGGATGGAGGGTGAGCAGGGAAGCGCCTGCTTTCCTGACTGTTTCAGCAAAGTCAAAGCAGGAGATGTGCTCTTCATCCGGTCCTGAACGGAACTTAACGCTTACCGGTACTGAGCAGGAGTCCTTCAGTGCCCGGATGATCTCGGCAGCCGCATGGGGCCTCTCCATAAGCGAGCAGCCTGCGCCTGTCTTCATGACCTTGGGGACCGGGCAGCCGCAGTTAATATCTATTACCGAAGGCCTGTAGGAAAGGAGCTTCGGCAGGGCCCGCAGTGCCTGGGTATAATGCGACAGGAACACCTGGATGACAAGCTCCTGTTCATTGCCGCCCCTCTGCATCAAACGTTCTGTTTTTTCACTGCCCCTGGCAAGACCCTCAGCGGAGACCATTTCACTCCAGCACAGAGAAGCACCGTAGGCAATGCATATCTTGCGGAAGGGGGCGTCACTGAAACCTGCGAGCGGAGCAAGGAATATGTTTCCTGAGGTGCGGAAGGTCCCGATTTGTATGTCCCGGTATAATGGTGTTCCGCTGTTATGCATGTTCCTCGGGAAGGGAAAAAGCCCGGAAGCTGTTCTGATACAGCACGGGAGCCAGTTCTTCCAGGGGGATATTGCGTAGTTCAGCTATGCCTTCTGCAACTTTCGACAGGTATGCAGGCTTGTTCCGTTTTCCCTGGTATGCGGAGGGCACCATGAAGGGGCTTTCAGACTCAATAAGCATCCGGTCAAGGGGCATATTGACTGCCGTTTCATGGAGGTTCCTGGCATTCCGGTAGGTCACATTGCCGGCAAAAGAGATATACAGACCTAAATCCAAGGCCTGCTTAGCATATTCCCAGTCCTCGGAATAGCAGTGCAGGATGCCTCCTTTCGGGGGGATCCTGTCCCGGAGGATGCTCAGCACATCTGAACCTGCTTCGCGGTTATGGATGATCACAGGAAGTTCAAGCTCCCTTGCCAAATCCAGCTGCTGAATGAACAGCTCTATCTGTGATTTCTTGTTCCCGAACTTTCTGAAGTAATCCAGACCAATTTCACCAATGGCGATTACCCGCGGGAGTTTTGCCTTGCTGGTTATCTGGAGGTCCCAGTCCTGGCCGGGATTTGTTACCTCCGAAGGGGAGACACCTACAGCATGGTATACATGTTTTGCTGTTTTCAAATTGCTGTATACCCGGTCAAAGTCAGCAAGCGAATTGCAGATGCTGACCAGGTGCCGTACTTTTGCACGTTGTGCCTGTTTGACAATGAGAAGCTGTTCAATTTGGTCCTCGTGTATAAGACCAATATGCGCATGAGTATCAAAAAATTCCATACTGGTTTACCGCTTAAATAATAAAGATTTGCTGTCCGAATAGGACACTGTATAACATAGCATGTTCCTTCCGCACCGTCAATTGCGTTTGACAATTATTTTTGGTCATGATAGGGTTAACCTTCGAAAATATATTTAATTGTACAGGAAAAGGTAATACTATATATATGAAAGATACGAATGCCCACGATCAGGAGCATACGGATTATACTGAGCAAACGCCTGGCAGTGAAGACGTGAAGCAATGCAGCGGGAAAGAGAATCCTGCTTTTCCATATCTGTATATCGTAAAAAATCTGCATTCCAGTGAAACCTTCGTCTGCGGTTATGATCAGGAAATAGAAAAAAGAGCCCATGTAATAGCACCTACCAAATACGGCATGGATTTAGGTGTAGTCCTCGGGAGGATCTCCTGTGCAGGCTGTAATGCTGAAGGGGAGGTGTTTCCCATTGAGCGCGTGGCTACCGAAAATGATCTGGAGCTGTATTGGGACAACTGCAGGCGTGAGAAGGAGGCATTTGAGATCTGCCGGGAGAAAATTGAAAAACACCAGCTGGATATGAAGCTGGTATCTGCCCATTATCTGCTGGAAGAACCGAAAGTGCTGTTTTTCTTCACGGCCGATTCCCGGGTTGATTTCCGGAACCTGGTAAAGGACCTGGTGACAGTGTTCAGAATGCGCATTGAGCTGCGTCAGATCGGCGTACGTGATGAGTCCCGGGTAGTGGGAGGACTTGCAGTATGCGGACGGGGACTGTGCTGCCATACGATTACCGATAAGCTTAAGCCTGTGTCAATCAAAATGGCAAAGGAGCAGAACCTTTCCCTGAATTCCATGAAGATATCCGGGCCCTGCGGACGGCTGCTGTGCTGCCTCTCCTATGAATATGATTTTTACCATGAGGAGAAAAAGGACCTGCCGAGTGAAGGGAATAAGATCCTTTTTCACGGTGACCTCTGCAGGATCAGCGAAGTGAATATCCTTTCCAGGAAACTGTATATTCAGGCGGCCGACGGAAGGTTGATAGCCGTTCCGTTTACCTTCCTTAAGCAGCAGGAGAACGGCCGCTGGAAGGTTGATGAGGGGTTTTTAGAGGAATAATGCTATTTTTTTGAACTTAAATAAACTATTATCTTGACATGTTTTATCCAGTTTGATAGGTTTTGTTTCAGTAACAGGAAAAAAACAGAAACGTGCACAGCGGATGTGCAGGCATGTCAAAGGATTATTGATAAAAACGATAAAGCAATATTATTACCGTACACGGAGGTACTAGAACGTGGCAAACACAAAGTCTGGAATTAAGCGAGACCGGCAGAATAAGATTCGAAGAACGCGAAATAAAATGGCGAAGTCAAGGATACGCACTGCTGCAAGGAGATACCAGGAAGCAGTGGCAGCAAAGAATGAAGAGGCTGCCCAGGAAGAACTTCGCCAGGTTATCAGCTTGCTTGACAAATATACAGTGAAAGGAATTCTGCACCGGAACACAGCTGCCAGGAAAAAGTCGAGACTAAGCTCTCAACTGAAATCAATCCAGTAAGGGGGAAGCGGGCATGGCATCAGGAAAACTCACAAAGGCTGAAATCATTGAGCGGATTCACCAGGAAAACGGAATCCATCGGGGAGACATCCATCTGGTAATTGACAATCTATTCGAAATTCTGAAAGAAGGACTTGGGCAAGACCAGGTTATCGAATTGCGCGGGTTTGGAACATTTGAGATAAGAACTCGAAAAGGAAGGGAGAGAGCCCGTAACCCTAAGACCGGTGAAATTGTTCCTGTAGATACCCACGGTGTGGCAGTATTTAGGCCAGGAAAGGAACTGAAGCAGATTGCCTGGCCGCTGAGAAAGCAGTAAAAAACAAACATAGGGTATTGTGTACAGAGGACATGGCAAAATCTAAGAAAAATCGTGCACCCGGCACAGCTTCTCGGGATATGAATACACAGAAGTTGAAAGGAAAAGGCCTTGGAACCATCGGTTTTGAGGTCATTTTACTAATCTCAGGGATTTTACTGTTTGCAGTAACATTTCCCGGATATTTCAGCAATGACGGAGTTCCGCTCCTCGGGTTTATTGCCCTTGTTCCAATGTTCGCCCTTGTGCGGGTGACTACCTGGAAGCGTCTGTGGGTATATGCGCTGATTTACGGTTTCGGCAAATACACTTTGTTCAATTACTGGCTTGCAGCATTCCACCCGGGGGCAATCTATATAGCCCCGATTATCTGCACCTTTGAAGTACTGATCACTTTCCTGGTGCTGAAGCTTCTGGACAGGGGATTCCCCTCCTACGGGTTTATCTTCCAGGCGATTGCATTTATCGGTTATGAATATGTGAAATCGCTGGGATTCGTCGGTTATCCCTACGGGATTATCGGGTATTCCATATATACATTCCTGCCGTTCATCCAAATAGCAGAAATAACCGGTGTCTGGGGGGTAAGTCTGATGATCACCCTTCCCAGTGCATTTCTCGGGAGGCTTCTGGTCGACTGGTTTGAAGCAGGAAGCCCGCTTATCAGGAGGACCGTCCTTTCACAGGTGCCGTTCCTGGTGGTCTATGGAGTGCTTTTTGCTGCCGTACTTATCTTCGGTTTCATCAGGCTCAACCAGGTAGAGCAGTGGGAAGTTGCCAGGAACTGGAAGACTGCGCTGATACAGCATAATGCCGATACCTGGGAAGGAGGCTTCCAGCAGTATCAGAACAACTTCAGGACCATGCGGGACCTCAGTCTGAAAGCTCTGGAGGAGGACCCGGATATTGATATCATCGTCTGGTCCGAGACTGCGTTTGTGCCCGGAATTTACTGGCATTCCACCCACAGGACAAATCCGAGGATGACGCGGCTGGTGCAGGAATTCGAGGATTTTGCACTGACACTGGATGTTCCGCTGGTCACAGGAAACAGCGACGGTCAGCTGGAAGATCCGTCAAAACCGCCTGTCCTTTCTGATAATACCCTTAACAGGGTTGATTATAATTCTGTTATCCATTATGAGGCAGGGGAGCTTCAGAATATATACCGGAAACTGCATCTGGTCCCGTTCACTGAACATTTTCCCTATGAAGAGCAGATGCCGAGGTTCCATCAGCTGCTGAAAGAAAATGATTTCCGCTGGTGGGAAAAGGGAGAGGTCCCTGTAGTTTTCGAAACCCAGGACGGAGTACGGTTTTCAACTCCTATCTGCTTCGAAGATGTATTCGGGTATTTAAGCAGGGATTTTGTCAGGGAAGGAGCTCAGGTGATTGTAAACCTGAGCAATGATTCCTGGTCGAGGGCAGTTTCTGCGCAGATGCAGCACTATACCATGTCGATATACCGAACAATTGAAAACCGCCGAGGAATGGTGCGGAGCACCAACTCAGGTATGACTGCTACCCTTGATGCCGGTGGGAACCTCATCAGCATGCTGGAGCCGTTTGTGGAAACCTATATGGTGACCACTGTTCCGATCTATGAGGATCCGCCGACCACCTTCTATACCCGGTTCGGTGACTGGATGGCGCAGGTACTTCTGGGATTTACCATTCTCAGCGCCGCCTTCGCAGCTGTTCTGCTGATCAGGCGGAGAGTGAATCAATGAGGACTTCCCTCTGTCTGATTGGGAGTGAACTGACCCGGGGAATTATCCAGGATATGCACACGAAAATCCTAGCCCCCGTGCTTGAAGGCCTCGGATGCAAGATCGTCCGGGTGGTGATCATTCCCGATGATCAGCATGCAGCAGCGGTGCTCCGTGAACTGAGCGCTGCATCGGAGCTGATTATCTGTACCGGAGGGCTGGGACCTACTTCAGATGATGTTACCAGGAATGCGGCAGCTGAAGCGGCAGGGACGGACCTTGTTGAGGATGCACAGGCCCTTGCCCATTTAAGACAGCTGATTAACAAACCGGTAGGGGAAGCAAACAGGCGTCAGGTGATGATTCCCCGCGGGTTTGAGCCGATGCAGAATCCGCTGGGTACAGCTCCCGGTTTCTGCGGATACATCGGAGATACCCGCCTGTTCTGTCTACCGGGTCCGCCTGCTGAAATGCAGCGGATGCTGATGCATGAAGTGCTTCCGCGTTTATCCAGGAATCAGGAATCTCTTCAGCAGCCTCTGGAGGCTTCGGTATTCCTTATTCCGGAATCCAATCTTGAGGAATTATGCCAGCAGGCATGTCCTCCGGGAATTGAGTGGGCCACCAGGGTGCAGCCTTTGAAAATAAGTCTGTATTTGAGAGGATCAGACGGGAAGCTGCAGGAAGAGGCCTTCTTGCGGCTTCAGCGGCAGGCCGGCCTTCAGCGGATAAGGCGGGGAAATACCGGAGCGGCTGAAAGCTTTATCCGTACCTTTGCGGCAGCAGGAAAGACCTGCGTGTTTGCAGAATCATGTACCGGCGGATATCTGGGGAAAATCATTACCGATATCCCGGGGAGCTCCCGCGTGTTTTGGGGATCCTTTGTAAGCTATGCAAATGAGGCTAAGCAGTCCATGCTGGGAGTAGGTGCAGATATTCTGGATACCAGCGGAGCAGTTTCCTATGAAGCGGCAGAGGCAATGGCCTCCGGCGCACTGGAGCAGTCCCGGGCAGATGTCGCCTGTGCAGTTACCGGGATAGCCGGACCTGAGGGCGGTACCGATGAAAAACCGGTAGGTACGGTATGGTTTTCTCTGGCCGGCCGGGAAACAGAACAGGTGACTTTCTGCATGCAGTGGTCCTATCGGAGGAGAGATCTGATACGGAGGAAGGCAGCCGTTGCCGCTCTGCTTGCTGCAGAAGCGTATGTAAATGGTGAACAAGTGGTTGACATAGTCGGCCAGTGGCAATATAGTTGAACTACCTTTAGGAGTCTTTAAGTTAACCACAAATAAAAAGGTCACTCGGTCAACATTTACAAAGAGTAAGAATACACGTCAATAGTATATGACAACCTATCGAGAAGAACGAAATCAAACCGGAATGTAACTCATTTTGCATCTTACAGACGGGATAAGGACGTGTTAAGTGAATTCCCCAAGTGTCTCCGTATAGAGGGGAGTGGGAGCCTTGGGCAGCTGATATCGGAAGAAAGCTGCGGGATGAATTGGGGCATACCGGTGACTATCATTGTATAGTAAGGACAAAAAACCATGAAAACAAACACAAACTATCTGGAAGATCAAGAACATGCTTCGGAGAATACCGAAAGCAGGGAACAGCAGGCCCAGGAAGAGCGCTACGTGAACGATGATTCCAGTCAGGAACCTGGAGAACAGCAGCAGCAGGATGACATTCAGGAAGATCAGCCGAAAAAACGGGTAGTTGCGAAGAAACGCGGCAAGAAGAAGAAAAAAGGCAACGGCGATTCGGGTCAGGAACATGAACAGGTGGGTCAGCATGACCAGTCGAACGGCTCGGCAGGGCAGAACGGCTCTGCCGGTGAACGGAAACAGAATAAAAGGAACTCCGGACGGAACAATTCCGGCAATTCACAGCGCAGCAGCAACAATAACAACGGAAAGAATTCCCGGAAACATTCCCAGAAGGCGATGAGCTTCCCGATGGTTGATGAAAGCATTGTCATTGAACCTCCTGAAAGCCAGCAGGGTGAGCGCATGAGCATCAATGAGCTGATCCAGAAGAATGTTCCTGACCTTCGGGAACTTGCGGTGGAACTGGGAGTTCCCAGAGACTCTTTGATGGTCATGAAGAAGCAGGAAGTCATTTTCTGCATCCTGAAAGCCCATACCATGGCAGGTGGAAGCATTTTTGCCTACGGTTCGCTGGAAATCCTGCCCGACGGCTACGGGTTCCTCCGATCTCCGCAGAACAGCTATCTTCCAGGTCCTGATGATATCTATATTTCTCCTTCCCAGATAAGACTGTTCAACTTAAAAACAGGCGACACGGTTTCAGGTCAGATCAGACCTCCTAAGGACAGTGAACGCTTCTTTGCGATGCTTCGGGTTGAGGAGGTGAACTTCGATGATCCTCAGAAGGCCCAGTCCCGGGTAGCCTTTGACAGCCTTGTACCCCTTTATCCCCATGAGCGGCTGAATTTGGAGTCAGTTACCGGGGATGTTTCGACAAGAATGATCAACCTGTTCTGTCCTATCGGGAAAGGTCAGCGGGCGCTTATTGTCTCTCCGCCCAGGACAGGAAAAACAATCCTGCTTCAGAAGATTGCCAATTCCATCACTGAGAATCATCCTGAGGTGACCCTTATCGTTCTGCTGATTGATGAACGGCCGGAAGAGGTCACGGACATGAAACGGAATGTGGAAGGCGAGGTAATCGCATCTACCTTTGATGAGCAGGCCACCCGGCATGTGCAGGTAGCTGAGATGGTCATAGAAAAGGCAAAGCGGTTTGTGGAGCACAAGAAGGATGTGGTCATCCTGCTTGATTCCATTACCCGTCTTGCCCGGGCATACAACCAGACAGTGCCGACTTCCGGCAAGATCCTGTCCGGAGGAGTGGACTCCAATGCGCTGCATAAGCCCAAACGATTCTTCGGCGCAGCACGGAATATTGAACAGGGCGGAAGCCTCACTATTATTGCTACTGCACTGATTGAAACAGGTTCACGGATGGATGAGGTGATATTCGAAGAGTTTAAGGGAACAGGAAACAATGAGATTGTCCTGGACCGCAGGATGGCCGACCGGAGACTCTACCCTGCTATTAATATCAAGCGTTCAGGCACGAGGAAGGAGGATCTGCTGCTTACAGAGTTTGAGCTGAACAAGATGTGGATCCTGCGCAATGCCCTGAATCCGATGGAAGATATGGAGCTGACCGAACTGCTGATTGATAAGCTTGAGAAAACAAAGAATAATGAGGCGTTCCTGCGTTCGATGAATACCGGATCCTGACGGAAGGAAATTTCTGCAGGTACTGGACTGAAAAGAAAAAAAATACTATATTGTGTAGGAGAATTGGAGGATCCTATGAAGGCGAATATACATCCGAAATATGAAACAACACAGATAACCTGCGCATGCGGGAATGTTATTGAAACCCGTTCTACATCTAAAGATATTGAAGTGGAGATTTGTTCCAGCTGCCATCCGTTTTTTACCGGAAAGCAGAAACTTGTTGATACAGCAGGACGTGTTGAGCGGTTCAAGAAAAAATACGGCATTAAGGAATAGGTTCAGACAGACAGCATGTGCTTAACTCGTTGATATGTGCCCAAAATCCCGGAGCCGCCGCCAGAGGCGGCTTTCTTTTTGTGTTGCATATTGTCTTTTAATACCATAGAATGGAAACAGGAAAGGATTAGATGGTGGATATTGTCGACCTCCATAAAGCTGAGTATAAAGAAAGCCCTGAGGCTGTAGTGTCAGCTCCGGGAATTATAACCCTGATGGGGGAATACGCTGATCTTTGCGACGGATACATTCTAACCGGCGCAGTTGACAGGCATATCACCATAGCTGCATCAAAGCGGAAGGATAATTCCCTTCGTTTTTATGCTGCTGATCTGAATGAACGCAAACGCACAACCATCCCGAACTTAAAATACCGCAGGGAGGACCGCTGGGCGAACTACATCAAGGGTGTGCTCTATGAGGTCTACCGCAGGAATTATGAGTTCAAGGGCCTGAACATCACCTTGGCCGGCGACATCCCGCAGAAAGTGGGGCTGAAGTCCTCAACTGCTATCTGTGCAGCCACTGCTCTGGCAGTCAAGAAGCTTCTTGACATGAATATTGCCGACAACCAGCTGATTCAGGCAATTTATTTTGCTGAAACGTCATTTCTCCAGTCCAAGGCGCGTCTGGTGGATATCATGAGCATGCTTTATGCGAAGCGGGGAAGACTGCTTCTCTTTGATCTGCATACCCTGGGATATCATCAAGTGCCCTATTCATTTCACCAGACTAATCTGTACATTACCAACAGCAATGTTCCTCCGTTTCCCATCCGGGAGGATATCCTGTACCGGGAAGAGGAGAGCATTAACGGATTTGAGGAATTACGGAATTACCAGCCGAACGGTTTGTTTCGTGAGTTAGGGGAACTGGATGCAAAAGCGCTTACTTCTTCATTGCCCGAGGAGCGGAAGCGGTACTGCCAGCATATCCTCAATGAGAGCCGCCGGGTCCTTGACGCAGTCAGGTCATTGGAGCAGCAAGACTATTTAGCATTTGGAAAGATCATGAACCGTTCCCAGGAAAGCCTGCGGGATAAGTTTGAGGTCTCCTGCCCGGAAATTGACTGGCTGACCAAACGAGCCGTAGAGCTTCCCGGCTGCTACGGTTCAAAGATGATCGGTGAAGGATTCGGGGGGTGCACCATTACCCTGCTGGATGCGAGTTCCCTGGAAGCCTTTAAAAAACGGTTAAGCGATTATGAACATATTTTCGGGTTCCATCCAGAGTGTTTTGAATTCTACCCTTCCGATGGAACAGGAACAGGATAAAAAAGCAGATTATGAATATATTAATTACCAATGACGACGGAATTGCCAGCGAAGGCCTGCGCATTCTTGCAGATGTGCTGCGGAAGGAACATAGTGTATGGGTTATTGCTCCCCATATGGAACGAAGTGCTGCATCCCAAAGCATTACGCTCAGAAAACCGGTAAGCCTGCGTAAAGCGGGAGAGCAGACCTATTCCTGTAACGGCACCCCTGCGGACTGCGTCCTCTACGGTGTCGGCAGCGTGCTGCCTGCTGTACCGGATGTGGTGATATCAGGAATTAACCGGGGGGAGAATATTGGAACCGATATTCTCTATTCCGGGACGGTGGCAGCAGCACGGCAGGCTGTGATCATGGGCATACCCGGGATAGCTCTTTCCTGCCAGATCGGGGATGAGGCATACCGGGATGCTGCAGAACTGCTCAATGATGAACTTCCTAAGCTGATAAAGCTGTGGAATCCCCGGATTGTGCTGAGCATCAATGTGCCCGGCGGATACCTGCCGGGCAACGGCATGGTTCCTGCAGTCCCCAGTTTCCACGGCAGCGATCAGCAGGTTATTGAACATTCCCGGGGTGAAGGGGAAGTTTCCTATATCCTTGCAGATTTCCGGGAGATACTTGCCCCTGGCGGCGGAGAAATGACCGATGCCCAGGTGCTGAGAACCTTCCGGGCTTCGCTCACTCCGCTCTTGGTCGAACCAGCTGTGGATGAGGCAAGCTTAGACCGCTTGAAGGAGGCATACCAGGCAAGGGTAGAGTTATGATAGGCAGCAACGGTAATTACTGGGAAAGCCTGTGCAAGCGCTGCGGGCTGTGCTGTTATTCAAAGACAGTAGAAGAGGACAGGGTAGTATACCATATGGATATGCCCTGCCGTGATTTGGATACCGATACTTCCCGCTGCCGCATATATGAAACACGTTTTAAGGATAATCCCACATGCAGGAAAATGACCCTGCTCAAAGCGATGCTTGCCCCCTACCTTCCGCCTTCCTGCGGATACGTGGAATGGGCGCAGAGGAAAGGAATCAGGTTTGCACGGAAGCTGCGTATTGTATACCTTCACGGGCACAGATAAGCCCGTTGATTCCTGAAGACCGGGCCAAGCTTGACGAACCCTGGTTCAATCGTTACCTTATACACGAGAAAAAGAGGTATCAATGGAAAAGCGCACGGTGTATTTGGATTACAATGCAACAACTCCCGTAGCACCTGAGGTAGCTGAAACAGTGAAGGAAAGTCTGGAGCTTTACGGGAATCCTTCAAGCATGCACAGCCTTGGACGCAGGGCCGGCGAAGCAGTTTCGCATGCACGCGGACAGGTGGCTGGTCTGATCGGGGCGAAGCCCGAGGAAGTTATCTTTACCGGCTGCGGTTCAGAATCCAACAATACCGTAACAAACGTGCTGTTCTGCAGACAGTTCCGGGATTCAGGAAGAAACAAGTTCATTGCATCCGCGATTGAACACCCAAGCATTCATGAACTTGATTCCATGCTGAAAGCCCGGGGTATTAAAGTGGTCAGGATTCCCGTTGATGCCCAGGGAAAAATACGGATGGATGTGCTTGAGGATGCCCTGGATGAGACTACTGCCATTGTTTCGGTGATGACCGTGAATAATGAAATAGGCACAATCCAGGATATACGCAGTATCGCTGATAAAGTTCATGCAAAGGGTGCTTACATGCATACCGATGCAGTGCAGGCGGCAGGCAAGATGGAGCTTGATGTGGATAAGCTCCAGGCGGACTACTTGAGTTTATCCGGGCATAAGATCTATGCGCCGAAAGGAATTGGCGCCCTGTATATCCGTGAGGGTGCGCCCTTTATTCCGTATCTGTTAGGCGGCCATCAGGAGAACGAACGGCGTGCAGGTACCTATAATACCACAGGAATTATGGCAATGGGTACTGCTGCTGAGCTGGCTGGCCGTAACATGGAGGCTGAAACCCGCAGAATTGCCGGACTGAGGGATAAGCTGGAGCAGGGAATTTTCAGCAGGGTCGAACGGGTGCGTATTAACGGCCATAAAACAGACCGTGCTGCAGGGACTGCAAATATTTCATTTTACGGAGCAGAAGGTGAGTCGATTCTGCTCTTTCTTGACATGGAAGGGATATCAGTGTCTACCGGTTCGGCATGTGCCACCGGCTCCCTGGAGCCGTCCCATGTGCTGATAGAGACGGGACTTGAGGCTGAATGGGCTCATGGATCTATCCGCTTCAGCCTCGGAAGGTTCACTGTTGAGGAAGATGTGGATTATGTGATAGAAAAGGTACCGCCGATCATTGACCGGCTTCGGAGGATGTCGACACTATGACCGATAAACATGAACTGTTCAGCTGGGTCTATACTGACAAGGTAAAGGACCATTTTCTGAACCCGAAAAATATACTTGAAGATCCGAATTATGAAGAGGACGGCAAGGGGATAGTCGGAAGCATGGCTTGCGGCGATCAGATGCTTGTTCTCATTCGCGTAAAAGATGATATAATA
>Ga0207421_10005603_pt1 | contig 14029 bp, 7 predicted proteins | sample SodLakKL_010_SED_4_FD_187542 | JGI IMG/M metagenome (GOLD analysis project Ga0207421, IMG submission 187542) | Alkaline sediment microbial communities from Lake Tanatar, Kulunda Steppe, Russia - 8KL_010_SED (SPAdes) (version 2) | ecosystem: Environmental > Aquatic > Non-marine Saline and...
GACTGGTGACCGAGGCTGACCAGTTGGCCGACGCGATCACCAGCGCGCGCCACGAGGCCGCGGGCGGGTTCGGGGACCAGACCATCTTCCTGGAGAAGGCGGTCCTGCGGCCCCGCCACATCGAAGTGCAGGTGCTCGCCGACGCCGCTGGCCAGGTCATCCACCTCTTCGAGCGTGACTGTTCGGTCCAGCGTCGGCACCAGAAGGTCCTGGAGATCGCGCCGGCGCCGGGTCTGGATCCCGACGTCCGTGCGGCGATCTGTGCGGACGCGGTGCGGTTCGCCGAGGAGGTCGGCTACGTCAACGCGGGCACCGTCGAGTTCCTGCTGGACGGTGACGGGCAGCACCACTTCATCGAGATGAACCCTCGCATCCAGGTCGAACACACCATCACCGAGGAGATCTGCGACGTCGACCTGGTGCAGTCGCAGCTGCGGATCGCCGGGGGTGCGACGTTCGCGGACCTGGGTTTCGACCAGGACAGCGTCGCTCCCCGGGGTGTGGCGATCCAGTGTCGGGTCACCACGGAGGACCCGGCCAACGGCTTCCGGCCGGGGACGGGGCGCGTCACGGCGTTCCGCTCGGCCGGTGGCGCGGGGATCCGGATCGACGCGGGCTCGGCATTCGTCGGTGCGGAGATCTCGCCGTACTTCGACTCGCTGCTGGCGAAGGTGACGGCCCGTGGTCGGGACATGCCCTCCGCGGCCCGTCGCGCCCGCCGGGCGCTGGCCGAGTTCCGGGTCCGTGGCGTGCCGACCAACCTCGCGTTCCTGCGGGCACTGCTGGCCGACCCGGACCAGTTGGTGCGCGAGATCTCGACCGCCTACCTCGAAGATCACCCCGAACTGGTCCAGGCCGTCGACAGTCGGGACCGGGGCAGCCGGCTGCTGGACTACCTCGGTGATGTCACCGTGCACCACCCCCATGGTCCGCCGCCGGGCCTGGAGGATCCCCGGACCCGGCTGCCCGCGCTGTCCACCGATGCGCCGGTCGCGGGGAGCCGTGACCGCCTGCTGACCGGTGGGCCGGAAGCGTTCGCGGACTGGCTGCGGGGCAGCGCTCCGGTCGGGGTCACGGACACCACGATGCGCGACGCCCACCAGTCGCTGTTGGCGACACGGATGCGGACCGCCGACATGCTGGCCGTCGGCCCCCACCTGGCGGCGCAGCTGCCACAGCTGCTGTCGCTCGAGGTGTGGGGTGGCGCGACCTTCGACGTCGCGATGCGCTTCCTCAAGGAGGACCCGTGGGAGCGCCTGGAACGGCTCCGGGACGCGGTTCCCAACATCTGTCTCCAGATGCTGCTGCGCGGTCAGAACGCGGTCGGCTACCACCGCTACCCGCCGGACGTGGTCCGTGCGTTCGTCCGCGAGGCCGCCGATGCCGGGATCGACATCTTCCGCGTCTTCGATGCGCTGAACGACGTGGAGCGCATGCGTCCCGCGATCGAGGCCGTCCGTGAGCAGGGCCGCGTGGCCGAGGGGACCCTGTGCTACACCGGCGACCTTTCGGATCCGTCCGAGCGGGTCTACACCCTCGACCACTACCTCGAGGTTGCTGAGGGGCTGATCGACGCGGGCGCGCACGTGCTGTGCATCAAGGACATGGCGGGGTTGCTCCGGGCGCCGGCGGCGCGCACGCTCGTGACCGCACTGCGGGAGCGGTTCGACGCACCGGTGCACCTGCACACCCACGACACCACCGGCGGGCAACTCGCGACCTACCTCGCCGCGATCGAGGCCGGCGTCGACGCCGTCGACGGGGCGGCCGCGCCACTGGCGGGCACGACCAGCCAGCCGCCACTGCCCGCGATCGTCGCGGCGACCGACCACACCGACCGGACGACGGGACTGGACCTCGATGCCCTGCTGGATCTGGAGGAGTACTGGGAGACCGTGCGCACGTTGTACGCGCCGTTCGAACAGGGGCTGAGCGCGCCGACGGGTCGCGCGTACCGCCATCAGATCCCCGGTGGGCAGCTGTCGAACCTGGTCGCGCAGGCCACCGCCCTGGGGGTCGCCGGTGGGTTCCCGGAGATCGCCCGTCGCTACATCCAGGCCGACGAACTGCTCGGCGGGCTGATCAAGGTCACCCCGACCTCGAAGGTCGTCGGCGACCTGGCGTTGTTCATGGCGATGAACGACGTCGCTCCGGCGGACATCGAGGCAGATCCGGGACGCTACGACCTGCCCGGATCGGTCCTGGAGCTGTTGGCCGGTGACCTGGGCACACCGCCCGGCGGTTGGCCCGAACCGTTGCGTAGCCGGGTACTGCAGGCCCATGCCGTGGAGCTCCCCGACCGGCAGCTCACCGACGAGGAGCGCACGGGGCTGGACGGGGACGACGCCCGGGAGCTGTTGTCGTCCCTGCTGTTCCCCGGCCCAGCCGAGGACTTCCGCGCCGACCGGGAGCACTACGGCGACCTGTCGGTGCTACCAACGGAAGCCTTCCTGCACGGCCTGCAGGAGGGCCACGAGGTGCATGTCGACCTGGAGGCCGGGGTCCGGCTCACGGTCGAGCTCGAGGCGATCGGTGGGGTCGACGAGACCGGGCACCGGACCCTGTACCTCAAGCTCAACGGCACGCCGCGGGCGATCGAGGTCCTGGATCGCGACCACGCGCCCGAGTTGGCCGCGCGTGAGGCCGCCGATCCAGATGAAGTGGGCCACCTCGCCGCACAGATGACCGGGGTCGTGACCATCGAGGTCGCTGCCGGTGACCAGGTGACGTCGGGACAGACGATCGGGATCATCGAAGCCATGAAGATGGAGTCCCCGATCCGTGCGCACGTCGATGGGTGCATCGTGCGGGTCGTGACCCCCTCCGGGACCCGCGTGGAACCGGGTGACCTCATCGTCGAGTTGGAGGCACGGGCCTGACGCGTCGGGAGACCGCGGCTGTCCTCGGGCCCTTGCCCTCTGGCCGACCTTCTGCTCGAGCAGGTCGGTGTCAGACCGTGAAGCGCTTCCCGACGGACAGGGGGACCAGTCGCTGTTCACCGAAGCGCTGCGCGAGCGCCCCGACCGCTCGCCATCCGGTGCAGTGCCCGGGGGCGACCAGAGCCGGGTCGAACCCAGCCAGATGATCGACGGTCTGTGGGATGATCCGTTCGTTGGTGCCGGCGAGGTGGAGTCCCCCGAAGACCCCACGGATCGGCGTTCCTGGGACCAGATCGGCAGCGTGGGTCAGCACGTTGATCACCCCGGCGTGGGAACAGGCCGTCAGGACCACCAGGCCTTCGTTGCGGACGTTGACCGCCAGGAACCGCTCGTCGAGCAACTGTTCGTCGGGTTCCCACGCGGCCAGCGGATCGATCCGCCGATGCTGGCCCGGCAACCCGGTCTCGAAAGGGGTGATCCGCGGGATCTCGCCGCTGACCAGCGCGTGACCGTCGGCCAGCAACTCGGGCCCGGTCGTCAGGGTGACATGCGCGCCATGCGTCTCCAACTCCCGTAATGACGGTACGTCCTGCTTCAGACGGTAGCTGCCGTCGGATCGCTTCGCGGCCCGTTGGTGGAACATGTCATCGTGCGCCAGGAAGGGGATGGCGCGCTCGCCGCCTCCGGCCCGGATCAGGTCGAGCGCCCGAGGCATGCCTCCCGCGTGGTCCCAGTGTCCGTGGGACAACACCACCGCCTCGACGCGCCCGAGGTCGACCCCGAGCCGTTGGACGTTGCGGCTGAACACCTCTCCGTCCGGACCGGCGTCGAACAGCAACGTGCGGTGCTCGGCTCCCCAACGGACCGTGACCAGGCAGGCCAGGCCGTGGGCGGCGACGCACAGCCCCGCTCCGGTCACGACTGCGCCGCCACGTCGGGACAGGCGGGTGGTCTCCGGCTCGACCGTCGCCGGTACGGACGAGAGGTTGTCGCTCGCGTTGTCGACAAGCACCAGGACCTCGACGCTGTCGACCTCCAGGAGGCTCGGGACCGGCTCGCTCATCGGGTCAGTCCTCCTCCGTGCCACGCCAGGATCGGTCGCGAACGATCCTACGGCGCGACGCGAACGGGGGTCAGACGGGACCGCGCGCGGCGCCTGCCGGCCTCCCCTCGAGCTGCCGGGTGGCAGAGACGCGTTGCATCGGATCTTCGAGGTACGGGCGTGCCGGTCGCCCCCGTGCGTTCCTCACCGGCCTTCGTGCGCCGGCACGAGGTGGGTCTGACCGGCGAGCAGTTCCAGGTCTCCACCCAGGCGCGCCCGGCCGGCCCGCACCAGTCCGAAGGCCGCCAGGCTGACGACGGCGGCTGCTGCCCACATGGCCCGGTTGCCAGCCAGGTCCATCATGGCACCCAGGACGAACGGACCGATCATCTGCCCGAGCATCGTGAAGACGTAGTAGATGCCGAGGGAGAACCCCACCCGGTCGCGCCCGCCCAGATCACCGATCAACGCAACGGCGGGTACGGAGAACAGCGCCCAGGCGAACCCGGCGACGACCAGGACACCGGCCACGGCGGTCACATCGTCGATCGCGATCGCGGCCAGGTAGATGATCGGCAGCGCCCCCAGCCCCAACAGCATCGTAGGGATCGTGCCGATCCGCGTGCCGATCATCCCGGCCACCAGCGCAGACACCAGGAAGGACCCCGCGAAGGCGGTCAGCAGGAACGCCGCACGTCCCCCGCTCAGCCCGAGCATCTCGACGCCGTAGATGGGGAACATCGCCTGCAGCCCGGCGAAGCCGACGTAGGCGACGAGCATCCCGCTCAGCAGGAGGAGCTGGCCACGGTGTCGACTCTGCAGCAGCCTGCGGATGCCGGTGGCCGCGTCTCGGACCGGGTGCAGCGATGCGACGGGGGCGTTGTCGATGTGGACCGGGAACCGCTCGGCCTGCCACCACAGGACGGCCAGGCTCGCCAAGAGCACCAGTGCCGCGGCGCCGAACGTCAAGCGTGGGTCGATATCGAACAGCAACGACAGCGCGCTGAACGACACCAGCACACCGATCCCGCCCATCAGTTGGGCGATGCCGCTGGACGTCGAGCGCTTCGTCGGCGGGGTGTGGTCGATGATCACGGCGGCCATCGGCGCGCGGTAGGCGTGCATCGCTGCGGTGAACGCCACCTCGGTGAGGATCAATGTCCACAGCAGGGCAGCGGCGAACGGGATCGCTGCCAGGGTGAGCGCGGCGAGCGGCACGGCGACGACGATGAACGGCAGCCGTCGTCCGAGCGGCGAGGTGATCCGGTCCGACCAGGCGCCGATCAGGGGGATCAGCACGATCCCGATGAGGTTGTCGGTACCCATCAGCAGCCCGATGACCGCCCGTGAGTCGAAGAAGCCCCGGTACAGCAGCGGCAGGAACGCGTTGTAGGTGGCGAAGGCCAGTTGCACACCGAGGAACCCGACGGCCAGCCACCAGATCCGCCCGTACGAGAAGGGGGTCGGCGCAACGTGATCGGTCGATCTGTCCTGGGGGTCGGCACGCGTCACGTTGAACTCCAGAGATGTCCCCGGACGGAGGGGCACGGTAGCGCCCGGTGGGCGGTGCACTCGCGAAGGTGGTGCGTCCGACGCCCCCCGTTGCCCGGGCGGGTGGGGCAGAAGGTCCCTGTCCACCGGACACAACATGCCCTACTGCAGGTTCTTGATCCTACATAGGGTCGCACACGACGACCCGGCCTCGCCCCGGCCCCTCTCAGAGCTGCGAGGCGGCACGTAGGGGGAACGTATGATGATCGATCTGGACCAGCGACGGGCCGTCGGGGAGCCGATCCACGATGCGGCACCGACCGGCGACATCCGCACGCTGTGGGACGACCACCTGCTCGACCTGAAGCTCGTCAACCCGGCCAACCGTCGACGCTTCAAGGTCATCGTGGTCGGGACCGGGCTGGCCGGGGCTGGAGCGGCGGCAACGCTGTCGGAGCTCGGCTACCAGGTCGAGGCGTTCACCCTGCATGACGCGCCCCGGCGGGCCCACAGCGTCGCTGCGCAGGGAGGCATCAACGCCGCGAAGGCCTACAAGGCGGACGGCGATTCGGTCGACCGGCTGTTCCGCGACACCGTCAAGGGTGGGGACTTCCGGTCCCGCGAGGCCGACGTCCACCGGCTGTCGGAGATGTCGGTCCGGGTGATCGACCACATGACCGCACTCGGCGTGCCGTTCGCGCGTGAGTACGGCGGACAGATCGCGACGCGGTCCTTCGGTGGCGTGCAGGTGTCGCGGACCTTCTACGCCCGCGGGCAGACCGGCCAGCAGTTGCAGATCGCCGGGTCACAGCAGCTGCTCAAGGAGGTCGGTGCCGGCCGTCTCACGCTGCACACCCGGATGGAGATGCTGGACCTCATCGTCGCCGATGGCCGGGCCGCCGGCATCGTCACCCGCGACATGGTCACCGGTGAGATCCGCCCCCACTCCGCCCATGCGGTGGTCCTGGCGACCGGCGGGTACGGCAACGTCTACTTCAAGAGCACCCTGGCCAAGTCCTCGAACGTCACGGCGACCTGGCGGGCGCACAAACGCGGGGCGCTGTTCGGCAACCCCTGCTTCGTGCAGTTCCACCCGACCTCGCTGCCCGTGTCCAACGAATGGCAGTCCAAGACCACCCTGATGAGCGAGTCGTTGCGCAACGATGGCCGGGTCTGGGTGCCGAAGGTCGCCGGCGATGACCGCCCGCCGAACGACATCCCCGAGGATGAACGCGACTACTACCTCGAGCGCATGTACCCGTCGTTCGGGAACCTGGCACCACGCGACATCTCGTCGCGTGCCGCCAAGGCGCAACTCGATGCCGGCAAGGGGGTCGGACCGCTGCGCAACGGGGTCTACCTCGACTTTGCCGATGCGATCGCCCGGCTCGGGCGCAAGACCATGGAGGAACGGTACGGCAACCTGCTCGACCTCTACGTGGACGCGACGGGTGAGGACCCCTACACGGCCCCGATGCGGATCGCACCCGGCCCGCACTTCGTGATGGGCGGGCTGTGGACCGACTACAACCAGATGAGCAACATCCCGGGTCTGTTCGTCGGTGGCGAGGCCAGCTTCAACTACCACGGAGCCAACCGCCTGGGGGCGAACTCGCTGCTGAGCGCGTCCGTCGATGGGTGGTTCGTGCTGCCCTGGACCGTGGCGAACTACCTCGCGCCGCGCCTGGGCACCGAGGTTCCACCTGACGATCACCCGGACGTCGAGGCAGCGGTCAGCGAGACGCGTGAACGCGTCGACGCGCTGCTGGCGGTCCAGGGAACCCGCGGACCGGACGAGTACCACAAGGAACTCGGGCAGTTGCTGATGGATCATGTCGGGGTCGAGCGTCACGCCGATGGCCTGGCCAAGGGCATGGATGCGATCCGCGAACTCCGCGACGACTTCTGGATGAACGTGCAGGTCGTCGGCCACGGGCAACAGCTCAACCAGGAACTGGAGCGCGCCGGCCGCATCGCCGACTACCTCGAACTCGGCGAACTCATGGCGTTGGATGCCCTGGACCGTGATGAATCCGCGGGAGCGCACTTCCGATCCGAACACCAGACCGAGGACGGCGAGGCGCTCCGAGACGATGACAACTGGACCTCCGGGTCCGCGTGGTCCCCACCCGGCGAGGACGGCCGTCCGATCCGGCGCTCTGAACCCCTGACCTTCGAAGCCGTGCCACTCGCGACCAGGAGCTACAAGTGATGCGCCTCTCCCTCGTCATCTGGCGCCAGGCCGACGCGACGGCCGCCGGCGACTTCGAGCGCTACGAGCTCACCGACATCGCACCCGAGGTCAGCATCCTCGAACTCCTCGACATGCTGAACGCGCAGCTGGTGGCCGAGAACCGGGATCCGGTCGCGTTCGACCACGACTGCCGTGAGGGGATCTGTGGGTCCTGCGGCCTGATGGTCAACGGGCAGGCCCACGGCCCGGTCGACTCCACACCGGCATGCCTGCAACGGGCACGTAGCTTCGAGGACGGCGACATCGTGACCATGGAGCCGTTCCGGGCGGATGCCTTCCCGGTCATCCGCGACCTCGTGGTCGACCGCTCGTCACTCGATCGCATCATCGCCTCCGGCGGGTACGTGTCGACCGCGACCAACGCCGCGCCCGAGGCGCTGACGATGTCGGTCAACAAGATCGAGTCGGATGTTGCCATGGATCACGCCGCCTGCATCGGCTGTGGGGCCTGCGTGGCGGCCTGCCCGAACGCGGCGGCGCAGCTGTTCACGGGTGCGAAGGTCGCGCACCTTGCGCAGCTCCCGCAGGGGCAGGTCGAACGCTACGAGCGGGTCCGGTCCATGGTGGAGACCATGGAGGAGGACTTCGGGTCCTGCACCAACTTCGGGGAGTGCGTCCCGGCGTGTCCCGCGGACATCCAGCTGGACGTGATCGCGCTGCTCAACCGTGACTACGCACGCTCGATGTTCCGTGTGTCGGGCGACGAGGAGGTCCGCCACAAGGACCGACGCGACATCCCGTGGCTGTCGCGTCTCCGGAGCGGCCCGTGGTGGCAGTCCGACCCGGACGATCAGCCCCACGCCACGTCGTGAGCGCTGCCGTCAGCCCTCGAGCGGGGTGAGCGGGTGCGGGTCGCTCGAGCCGATCAGGTAGACGATCGGAACGTCGGCGTCCGCGGCGCGTTCGCGCACGAGGACCCCATCGACGGTGCAGGTGTCGATGCCGACGTTCCCGCCAACGGCGAGCACGTGGTCCATCGTCTCGTCCAGCAGGTCCCCGTCGACCTCGAGCGCCTCGACGTTGTCTGCGCCGAAACGGGAGCGCGCATCGGTGATGAGCTGGCTGACGATGGTCATCGCGGTGGCTTCCATGGACGCACGGTAGACAACGGCGACGCGACGCGCGAGTTCGGGTCCGTACGACGCTCACGAAGCCCGGGAGGCGGCGGTGTTCGTGCGTTCCAGGTAGCCGCGGAGGCGGACGAGATCGTCGGAGACCGTGAGTCCCTCCTCCTCGAGGATCCTGGCGCCATCCTCGAGCAGCTGCAGGGCGCGGGAACGCCGGCCCTGTTCCGCGAGCAGTCGGGCGGCAACCAGGTAGCGGTCCTCGGCGATCGGGTCGAGCCGGAGCGCGTCGAACAGGGTGCGGATGGCGTCGTCGAGGCGGCCGTCCCGCTCCGCTGCCTCGGCCACGAGGTCGTGCATGGCCATGGCCTGTCGATCGAGGTGATGGCATGGCTCCTCGACCCACGAAGGCAAGCCCAGGAGCGAGGCAGACTCGCCGCTGTACAGACCGAGGGCGGCGGCAGCTGCGTCTTCATCAGTGACGGGTCCGCTTCCGGCCTGCCTGACGAGCTCGAGGAAGTCATCGACGTCGACGGTCACGCCGGCCCGAAAGCGCAACTGCTCCTCGTGCCGCTCGATGAGGTCGCCGACGTCGCGCCGGACGCGGCGCAGCACCGTCCGGAGACGTTCACGCCCTCGCGTCCGATCGCCGTCGGGCCACAGCGCCTCGATGGCCTGTTCCGCGGTACAGGGCGAGCCGTGCAGGGCCAGGAACCCGAGCAGCTCTGCAGGTCGGCCGGTCGGCTCCACGGTCTGGCCGTCGAGCACGACGGCCAGCCCGTCGAGCACGGTGACGCGGGGCCCGTGGGTCGCGGCGGCGTCCCGGGCGCTGGAGGAGGATCGGGCAGCCAGCGGCTGGAGGGTTCGGGCGGCCTCAGGCTCCCGAACGAAGGGCAGGTCGGGGTACCCGAGCTGCGCCGCCTCTTCGAACGCAGCCGCCGCCAGCGGCTGTGCACGGTCGTCGCCGAGTCCGTGCAGGAGGTAGGCGTGTAGGAGCGTCACGCGCCAGCGGTCACGCGGCTCCACGGCCCGGCCGCCATCGAGGTCGTCGAGTGCCGCCTCGGCCAGGGCTCGATCACCGGCGTACGCCGCGACGACGAAGGCGGCCGTGGCAACCAACGGCGTCGTGCCAGGGTCGCGGTCACGGGCGTCCGCGAGCAACCGCTCGGCATCGTCCATCCTGCCGACGCGTGCCAGGAGTTGGGCAGCGTCGGCCCGGAAGAACGCACCGTGGCCCGTGTCCACCGTGGCGTCGGACCGTTCCACCGCGCGGCAGGCGGCCCAGGCCGCGTCGGCATCACCCTGCTGTGAGGCCAGCTTGGCAGCACCCCACCGGGCGAACGCGGCGGACCGCTCGTTGCCGATCGCACCGATCGTGTTGGCGGTCTGGCGGAGTTCGGCGAGTGCCGCGTGGGCTTCGGCGTACCGCCCGACCTCGATCAGGATGAACGCCCGGTAGGGGAGCGTGGCGACGCGTATGCGTTGGTTGTTGCGCCCCGCGTGCAGGACCCGGTCGAGCTGCTCGAGCGCTGCGTCGTACCGTCCGAGAGGCCAGGCGGCGACGGTGGCCGCGATCACACGGCTCGCCATGGCATGGGTCGGTGCTTCTGCATGATCGAGCAGCTGCGCGGCTTGCTCCAGCTGACGGGCACCGGTGCGCAGCGCCTGCGTGGTGCGGCGACCCGCCGTCGCCCGGCCGACCCCACCGAGGAGCCTCCCACGCGCCATGGGCGGCAGGTCGGGGCGCGCCAACAACGCCTCGGCCTCGGCGATCAGCAGGTCGTCGTCGCTCGCGACCAGGCGGACCGAGCAGTCCGCCGCGAGCACCTCCAGCGCGCCGAGGTCGGGAGTGTCGGGGCCGTGGTCGGGGACCAACGCCCGGGCGCGCCCGATGGCAGCGCGATACTCCTCGAGGTGGCCGTCGAGCACGTAGGTGTCCGCGAGCTGGATGAGGATGCGCGGATGCTCTGCCAGCAGGTCCGGGGGGACGCCGCCGATCGCAGCGGCATGCTCGGCCGAGTCGATCTGGGCGGTGTGGATCGGAGGCAGGTCAGCCAGGAGCTTCGCCAGGTCCTGCTCCAGACCAGCAGCACCGAGGACATCCAACGCGGCCCCAACCTCGCCGACGTCGACGTAGCGGTCCGCCGCACGTCGCAGGATGTACTCGTCCGGTTGATCGGCGGCAAGCGCGTCACGGACGGCGTTCGGCAACGCCCAGAACCCGTCCCGCGCCGGCTCGAGTGGCAGGCCGAGGTCAGCGATGGCATCGATGCCGCGGTCGAATCCGGCTGCCGTCACCAGATCGTCGTCGAACATCGGGAGCGACGCGACGCGACGGACCGCGGCACGGACGTTCGGTGATGCGTCGGCGAGCAGCGAACCCAGCAGGTCCGGGAAGGTGGCGGGCTGTGCGGTCAGGTGACGGAGGCGCCGGGTGAAGGCCCCGCTGGATGTCTTCAGCGCACGTTCCAGCCCGATCGCCGCGAGGGCGATCGCGGCAGCCCATCCGTCGCAGCGGTCGGTCAGCAGCGCCACCTCGTCGTCATCCAGTCGAGCGGACACCGGTGCAGCCAGTGATCGCCGGGTCTCGTCGGGGATGAGGCGCAGTTCCCGGGGGCCGATGGCGATGTGGGGAACCGTGGCGAGCGCGGTGCGCAACGCGTCGGGGAGTCGCCGGCCGGAGAGGATCAGCCGGTGCGTGGTCGGCCATCCCTCGATCAGGTCGACGAGCAGGCTGACCAGATCGTCGTTGGCGAGGTGGATGTCGTCGATCGCGACCTGCAGCGGCTCGTCATGGTCGGAGAGCCAGCGCAGCAGCGTTGGCACCGGATCGGTGCTACCACCCTGGTCGAGGACCGTGCTGAGATCGCTGAGCCCGTTCCGGCGCAACGAGGTGTGCAGCCGGCGACGCAACTGCCCCCGTCCCGCGACGCGACCGGTCAGTGTGGCCTGCGCAGCGGGTCCGTCGTGCGCGCGGCCGAGGTCAGCGAGCAGCGTCGACTTCCCCGCTCCGGACTGCGCTTCGATCACGACGATCGGTCTGGCCGCTGACCGCTCAACGAGGCGTACGCGTGCAGGGAGGTCCGTGATCCAGGTCACCACCACATCGAAGGTGCATCGGGCGTTCTGCGGAGCCGAGGATCGCCCGGTGACTCGAGATCCGGTCGTGTTCGGCGGGATGAGGGTATCCGGCCTGGTCGGGCATGGCCGAATGGACAACCCGCCGCCGACGCGATCATCGCGTCGACGGCGGGTTGCTGTGCCCCGGTGGCTCCCCTGGTGCTTCGCCCCGCGTACCCCTGGTCGGTCGGTGCGCGATCCTGGTTGGTTGCCCCGCGCGTTGTGATGGGGACAACATGTCAGCACACCGTGTCACGAGCGTGTCAGGCCGTGTCAGCCCGGAGGTGCTGCGCGAAGAACCGCTCGATCCGGTCCCAGGCCCGGTCCGCCGCAAGGGCGTCGAAGCCGATGCCCAGTGCCTCCGCGATCGCGGGTTCGTGGTTCATGAAGCTGTGCCCCACGCCCTCGATGACCTCGACGTCGACCGGGACGTTCTGGGCGGTCAGCGCGGCCTCCAGGCGCTCCGGGGTGCCACGGGGGATGAGTCGGTCGTCGGCGCCGTAGTTCGCGATGACCGGACAGCTGCCCTGCAGCATCGAGGCGTCGTTGGGCACCCGTCCGTAGTTGACCGCCGCGGCCGCGAACGGGGAGCGCGCCGCGGCGACCACGGCGAACCCGCCACCCATGCAGAAGCCGATCACTCCGATGCGCTGTGCATCGACCTGCTCCCGCGTGGCGAGCCACTGCCGGACCTGCTCGATGCGGTCCGTGGTCGTTCGACTGGCAGGATCGATGAACGCGTCACGGACGGTCCGCGCGATGCACAGCGGCTTGGCGCCACCGCTGAACAGATCGGGTGCGACGGTGGCGTACCCCAGGCCGACCAGGTGTTCCACGATCCGCTTGATATCGAGGTTCAGCCCCGCAGCCTCGTGCAGGACCACCATGCCCGGCCAGGGCGTTGGCGTCGTCGGGTCCATCGCGAGGGCCCGCATGCCGTCGATCTCGACCTTCAGTGTCATGGCAGAGCTCCTGGGTGGCGGTCGTTGGCGTCCGGTGCTGGCGCCTGATGTCATCAGCTGATCTCACGCTCGTGGGACGCCTGGTGGCGCAGCGGTGTGTCGTGCGGGTGGCGTGCCAAGTGGGTCACGTGGCCAGCCAGACCTGGATCACCAGTGCGACGATGACCGTGGCCAGCAGGACGGCAGCTGCGCCGAGGTTGCGTCGCAGGATCTCGCCCTCTCTCCCGGCGGCTCCTGCGGAGGCGGCCCCGACCGATGCGACGGCCGGCGACAGTGCGTTGCCGATGTTCCCTCCGGCGGTCTGGCCGGTGACCAGGATCGCCGGCAGCACCGCCAGTGCGACCGCAACCTCGGCCTGCAGCGAACTGAACAGCGCGTTCGATGCGGTCGTTGACCCGGTGAGGACCGTGCCGAAGGCGCCGAGCGGTGCGGACACCGCGACGAACCCCAAGCCGAGTGTCGAGGCCAGTGCCTGGGCCACGGCGGCCACCATCCCGGCTTCGGTCAGGATCGCCGCGAGCACGGTCAGCCCGACGATCGACAGCGCGACCTTCTTCGCGCGCTCCAGCCATCCGGTCAGCGCACCGGTGGTGCTGCCCTGTGGCCACCAGCCGCGTCGCCGGTACACGATGACGGCCACGGCCAGGGCGATGAGCAGGTAGGGCAGCGGGTGCAGCAGGGGTCGGAAGATCGGGGTGACCGTGGACGCCTCGGTGGCGAACCCGAAGGCCGCATCCACGCCGGGCAGGGTCGGTCGGATCTCGGGAACCCGTTCGAGGACCGCCCGAACGGGCGGCAGCGCGAACCCGATCGCGGCCGCGACCGTCAGCGCGATGTATGGCGATGCGGCGACCAGCAGGTCGCTCCCGCCGGGGCGCGGATCGCCACGACCGGGGAGCAGCCACCAGCAGGCGCCCAGTCCGGCCAGCCCGGCGGTCGTGGACCCAAGGGCGGGCTGCACGGTCACGACCGCGATCAGGGTGAGGCCCATGATCCCGCCGATCGCCAGAGCCCGCCACCGGTCACCGGCGGCTTTCGCGCCGCGGGTCAGCACCAGGTACCCCGACACCACCGCGCTGATCGCCAGCACGATGCCGGCACGAAGCGCCAACGACCGCGCTTCCGGTTCGCTCAACCGGGCGGTCGCCTCGGCCATGAAGTAGCTCGAGCCCATGGATCCGAAGGTGACCGACCACTGGTAGCCGATGAGGCAGGCG
>Ga0207421_10005606_pt1 | contig 14022 bp, 21 predicted proteins | sample SodLakKL_010_SED_4_FD_187542 | JGI IMG/M metagenome (GOLD analysis project Ga0207421, IMG submission 187542) | Alkaline sediment microbial communities from Lake Tanatar, Kulunda Steppe, Russia - 8KL_010_SED (SPAdes) (version 2) | ecosystem: Environmental > Aquatic > Non-marine Saline and...
CCGGCAGGATCAACCGGAATTCACATTGGAAAGTAAACTTTCCATATCCTCGCGTTGTCACACCAACTACATTTGGCTACTGAAATCCTCTCGGATTTCATGTCTCGGGTTCCCACATCAGAAGAGAAGCGACTCCCTTCCTCATCATTTGTTCGTGCCTGGAATTTTGATCATCGCTGGACGTTTGAACGTCCAAAACTCGAATACGCCGGCACGCTTTAACAGCGTAAAACACAATTAAAAATGAGGTTTAAATATCTTTTGGTGACCTCAAAAATTGCGCAGCCTTAGATTAACATCGGAACTATTTAAAGGTGAATAGAAGGGCCGGGACCGAGATTCGAACCCGGGCTAAGGGCTCCACAGGCCCTCGTGCTAACCACTACACCATCCCGGCCATGTGTTATTTTACCTTCTCAACTACTTCGTCCAGGCTTATTAGTTTTTCGTCTCCTGACTCCATTTCCTTGACTGTGATTTTTCCTTGTTTTAGATCTCTTTCGCCGACTATTATCACCCTTTCTGCTCCTATGTAGTTTGCGTAGTTGAGCTGTGCCGAAACGTTTCTGTCCTTCAGATCGGTTTCAACAACCAGGCCTTCGTCTCTTAATTTTTTTGTAATATCCAATGCTCTGTTTCTGACGTCCTTGGAAACAGGAAGTACGTATACATCTGTCCTGAGCCTTTCTTCCGGCCAAACACCTTCTCTTCTCATAAGTTCCTCTATGACTACATCACCTATTGCAAATCCGACGGCCGGTATACTCTGGCCTCCAAAGAGTTCAACGAGTTCGTCGTATCTCCCGCCTCCGCATATGGCACGGAGCTCTCCTCCCTTATCGAAGACCTCAAAGACCAGTCCTGTATAATAGTCCAGACCTCTGACTATAGACATATCAAGCTTTACTCTGTCGGCAATTCCGTAGGATTCCAGTATCTCCTCCAGTTGTTTCATTCTCACAAGTGTTTCGTTTTTTTCGGACACTGTTTCTTCCACTTCTCTTACCTTATCTCCAAATTTACCCTTTATCGATACAATCTCCTCGACCTTTTTTGCTTCGTCCTTTCCGAGTCCGATGTCCACGAGCTCCCCGAAGAACTCTTCCTTGCTCATCTTTTCTCTATCGTCTATGGTTTCCATTACAGTTCTTTTGTCTTCGATGCCTTTGTTTTCCAGGACCTCTTCTAAGAGTTTTCTGTCGTTTACCAGAACATCAACTGATTCCGAAACTTCCAGTTCGTCTATAATTTCGACCACAACGGCAAGTATTTCTGCCTCCGACTCTACACTGTCTGCTCCGAATATATCCACGTCCGTCTGGTAGAACTCCCGTAGTCTTCCTCTCTGTGTTTGTTCATATCTCCATCTCTTTGATGTCGAATACCATTTCACAGGCTGGTTGAGAGACTTCTCCGAGGCCAGGAGCCTGGCACGCGAAGGTGTCTGTTCTGGTATCAGTGTAACTTTTCTCCCGCCCTTATCTTCGAAGGAGTAGGTCTGGTCCACGAGCTCTTCTCCGCTTTTCACCTCAAACAGCTTCATCTCCTCGAGTGAAGGGAGATCTATCTCTCTGAATCCGAACCTCCTAACGACTCTTTCTATCCTCCGGAAAACTTCTCTCCTGGCGGCCATCTCCTCAGGCAAAAAATCCCTGAAGCCCTTCATGGATTCGAATTTCATAGAAAATCATTTTTGTTTCAACAAATAAATAAGCTAACAGGATCTATATCAGATCGTCTAACCTTATGTTCTTTCTGTCCTTGCTAAAGGCAGATGGCAGATATATGTAGTATTCACCTTCCTTCATCTCAACTATAAGTGGAATTTCGTCAAGTAGTTTTCTCAGGTTTATCTCGTATACACCGGGCTCCTTGACCTTTATGGATTCGAGGTCGAACTCCATTGCTTCCTCGATTCTTTTCTTTACTTCCTTTTCCTTCTCCAGGTTTCCCAGAAAGTCCTCGACATCCTTAACTATGTTATTCCTTTCCTTTTTGTCTATCTTTTTCTTACCTTCGAAAACAAAGAGCTTCTGACCACAGTTACTGCACCCTTCCATGAGTTCTCCTGAATCTTCTTCTAGAACCTTTCCGCAGTTGAGACATTTGTGTGGCATTGGATCATTCCAGTTTTGCTATCATAGAAATCGCGTCCTTGTCTTCCTGTACCTTTTCCATTATATCCGAAGAACCAACTATTAGAAGACCGTTTTTGTTTGGCTTACCTGTTATTCTTCCTATTATCCTTTCAATCCAGTTGTTCTGTGAATCAAATCCTGAGAACTCTATGCCGGGAAACTTCTCGTCGCACTCTTCCATTGATTTCTCTATAAGCTTTGCCTTTTCCTCGGGATCCAGAGCTTCTTCCAGAACAAGTATATTTTCGTCCTTTACACTGTCCATTATCATATCAAGCTTTTCTGTAAAGGCCTTTTCCTGTAGCCTCAACTTGGAGAGAAACTCTATTTTTACCCCGTCCTTTTTCTTTTTTTTCTTGGCCATGTGATCACCTTAAACGTTCTCGACTATTTCTCTGTATAGATTTTCTAGGTTGTCCTTTTCCTTTGCTGATATCTCTGTAAAGTTGTACTGTGGAAAGGCATCCCTTATACTATCGGGGTCTGATTCATCGAGATCTGTCTTGTTTGCAACAAGTATTATAGGAATATCCTTTGCCTCGAGGTTTCCGAGTATGGTTACATTTACCTGGGTGTATGGGTCCTTTGCAGAATCAAATACAACAAGCACAGCATCTACCTTATCAAGCCATTTTATGGCCTCTACAACACCCTTTGTAGCCTCCTTACTTCTGGCCTTTGCATCGTCTTCGTCTATTCCATGTTCTATGAACTCCTTGTAGTCCACTTTAGTGGAAATACCTGGCATATCGAGAAGATTCATTGATATATTCTTTCCGTTGGCTTCGAGATCTATCTTTTCCTTCTTCTTTACGACCCTTGTCTCATGGGGAACTTCTGAGACGCTTCCCATCTCCTCCCCTGTGAACTCTTCGGATATTCTGTTTGCGAGGGTTGTTTTTCCTGTATTCGGTGGACCGTATATACCGAGCTTTATTTGATCTTTCCTCCCAAAAAACCCGGATAGAATTTTCTTCAATCTCTTCAACATGGTACCAAGATTAGATTCACCAGCGAAATATAAAAGTGTTCGCTTCTCCGTGGTCTACTCCTCAGATGTGAGAATTTCACAGTTCTGTATGTCGGTTCCCTGGACCTCGACAACCATGCAGGTTTTTTTGTCTGTGTCGACGCCTGTTGCGCTTCCAGGATTGAGGAGAACCTTTCCGTTTTTTTCTGTGCGGAAGGGCTTGTGTGTATGTCCGGTTACTAAGACGTCTGCCTTGAGCATATCTGCAAATTCCATAAGCTCTTCAGACATTTCATCTTCTCCTTCCATCCTATGTCCATGTACAACACCGAACTTCATTTTCTCTACCTGTACCAGGTCCTGTTCCGGTAGGTTCATGTAGTCGTCCTCTCCTTTGACTGCCCTGACCTTCGAGGCTTCCAGAAGGCTGTCCAGTGTATCTTTGTCTGTGATGTCCCCTGTACATATCACAAGATCGCACCTCCGGGCCTCGTCCAGGAACTTGTCTGGTACGGACTCCTTCTTATCTGGTATGTGCGTGTCTCCTATGAGTAGAATTCTCATGGACTACAACTTGTAGTTTCAAACTTTTTAAACTATATACACGTTATAAGTAGTATGAAGAACTGGCTGGTGGAATGGGCAGAAAAGACAAAGGAAATAGTTCTTAGCCCTTCAGACTTCTACGATGAGGTAGACAAAAAGGAAAACTACGGGTATCCCATTAAGTTCATAGTTACCTCAGGTGTGATCGGAGCTCTCCTGATGTTTTTCATCCAGGAAATACAGGTGATGTTTGTTCCAGATGTAACCTTACCTTCTATCATGACAGGACTATCAGGACTTGTTCTTATACTATTTGTGAGTGTGGTGGGTGGTTTGGTAGCCATTTTTATAAAGTCTGCCCTTGTCCACATGTTTGCCTTTGTGTTTGGGTTCCAAGGCTATAGAACAACATTTGAGGCTCTGTCATATCCAACTGCAATAGGAGCAGTTCTCAGCTGGATTCCCCTGGTAAACGTATTTGCCTTCTTCTACATGATATACGCAGATATAAGGGGAATAGAGAGCTTCCACGGCATGGATACAACCAAGGCCGTGGCCTGTGTTATATTTGGATTACTTCTCGGTGTACTGATATTTATTTTACTTGTAACAGGTCTCATGTACCTCCTGGTCTTTGTAGAGCCTGTTACAGGTCAGACCTTCGATACCACCGTAGAAACGATCCTTTAGAAATTTACAACCCGCCGAAGTTTTTCATCATCTTCTGAAGATTTCCCTTCATTCCTCTTCTGTTGCCCTTGAATATCTTCATGGCCTTCTTTGACTGTCTGTATATCCTTATTAGTTCGGATACGTCCTCGACCTCTGTTCCCGATCCCTTTGCTATTCTTTTCTTTCTTGACGAGTCTATTATTTTTGGATTTTCCCTCTCTTCCGGTGTCATGGAGTCTATTATATAGTTGTACGTATCCATCTTTTCCTCCTGCATATCAAGCATTCCGTCGGGTATCTTGGACTTGCTTATTCCGGGGATCTTCCCCATGACCTCCTCCAGTGATCCCATGGACTTAACCTGTTCCATCTGGCTCTGGAAGTCTCTCAGTGTAAACTCACCTTCAAGCATCTTCTTGGCCTGTTCTGCCGCCTCTTCGCTGTCTATCCTTTCAAGAAGACCTTCAAGATCGCCGTATCCTATCAGCTGCGAAACAAATCGTTCCGGGTCGTACTTTTCGAGGTCCTTCATCTCCTCGCCTGTGCCTATGAACTTCACGCTTGCTCCTGTTGCAGCACAGGCAGAGAGTGCGCCACCACCCTTTGCTGTACCATCCATCTTTGTTACGACTACGCCTGTTATATCCAGTTCCTCTTGAAAACTCTTGGCCTGCTTTCCTGCCTGTTGTCCCATGTCTGCAGGAATCACAATAAAGCGTTCGTCGGGTTCAAGTATATCATTGAGCGCGTTTATCTCTTCTATCATATCTTCATTGAGCGCGTCCCTTCCAGAGGAATCGACTATTATTATCTCTTCCTCTACCTCTTCCAGCGCGTCCTTAAGCACGACGGCAGAATCCTCTTGGTCTGGATCCCCGTAGACAGGTACATCAAGCCTTTCGCCTATCTGTTTGAGCTGATCGTAGGCTGCGGTTCTGTATGTATCACATGCCACAAGTGCAGGCTTCAGTCCACGGTTCTTGTAGAAACGGGCTATCTTGCCGCTTGTTGTTGTCTTTCCACTTCCAAAGGTTCCCATAAGAAGTATTCTTGCTCCCTTGAGTGGTATATCTGCTTCGTCCCTTCCGAGGAAGTTTACAAGTTCCTCATAGACTATGTTTACTACGTGCTCCTTTTCCGTGAGACCTTCAGGTGGTTTTTCATCCAGAGCCCTGCTTTTTATGGACTCGGTCAGGTCGAATACAAGTTCTACGTCTGCGTCTGAATGAAGAAGTGCACGCTGTATGTCCTTGCATGCATCCTTTATTACTCCTTCGTCTACAAAGCTCCTTCCACTTATCTTGTCAACTGCCTTCTGTATTCCAGACGACAGACCATCTAGTACCATACTCTAACCTTTTGGCCCTCAGACTTAAAAAATTCCTCTTTGGGAAAGATTAATTAAATACAGTCTATAAATCGTAGGTATGTTGTCCGAGCTTGCACAGGGACTGTATCTGGAACTGGGTACGTACCAGATATATGCACTTTTCTTTCTCCTTGGATCGCTTGTTGTATCTTCTATAAGTGATATAAAGACCACCGCTGCCCAGAAGGAGTTCTTTCACTTCTGGCTTTTGTTTACAGGTGTTATGTTTGCCATGGACTTCTATCCGCAGCTTGTGGGGGGCTCGGAGATGACCCTTTTCTCTGCGAAGTGGGTCCTTATAACAGTGTTTTCAATACTGTCTTCGAGGAAGGTTGGTTTTTTCTTTGGCCTTGCAAAGATGGACGTTGCAGCTGTTGCGGCTGTATCCTCCCTTTTCAACGTATATACCATTGTGATTTTCTATTTTCTACTGAAGGTTATATCACTGGTCGAAAGACCATTGCTTGGATCCAGGGAGAGGTATCCGTTTCTGCCTGTTGTTCTTACGTCTGCAGCCTTTATTCTTCTTGCAAACCTATACTTTATTTAGATAGAACGTCAAAAACTAACCATGAAGGTTGTGGGTATTGATCTTGCAGGCAAGCAGGAGAACGACACAGGCTTCTGTCTTTTGGATGGTTCGGATGTAGTTACAAGGGTTCTCAAGAGCGATGTTGAAATAGTTGAAGTTGTCAGAGGAACGGAGCCCGATGTAGTGGCAGTGGACGCACCCTTCAGCTTTCCAGATGAAGGAATGTACCGTGACTGTGACAAGGAACTAAAGGACATGGGATACGAAGTCCTGTCGCCTAACTACCCCGGAATGAAGGTTCTTGTACAACGGGCGAAGGCACTTATAGGCAAACTGAAGGGGCTCGGTGAATTTGATATAATCGAAGTATTTCCACGGGCAGCGGAGAAAAACCTTCCTGTGAAGAGGACAAACAGTATGACAGAGGACGAGTATGATGCTTTCCTGTGTGCCCTTACAGGCAGAAAATACATGAAGGACGAATACATGGATCTGGATGGTATAGTGATACCGGAGGAGGAGTAGTATGGATATAATTAAAAACACATCGTTTCTACTTCTTTTTATAGGTGTAGCCATGGTTTCCTCTGTCTTTTTAGTCTCCTCTTCAGGAGAGATACCCGAAATACCCGTCGATCACGAGGGGTATGTGGAGACATCTGTATTTATACGTGATCAGAACCTGCAGTTGGTATACAACTGCCATGCAATTACAATGGCTGTGGGTGTAGAACAGGCCAGTTCGATACAGTACGGTTTAAGAGGGGAGCTTTGGGAGAGACCAGGTAGCCACGATCTTATAAAGGATATACTGGAAGGATACGGCGTAGAGGTAGCCATGGTTAGGGTACACGATCTTAGGGACGGTGCATATGTAGCCGATCTATTTCTCTACAGCGATGGTACTGTCTACAGGCTTGACTCAAGACCAAGTGATTCTGTGGCCATAGCTCTCAGGGCTGGTGCGCCCATCGAGGTAAAGTACGACCTTGTCCGGGAACATGGTCAATATATATGTTAATGGCGGGCCCGCCGGGATTTGAACCCGGGATCTGTTGGTCCGCAACCAACTGTCCTGTCCAGACTAGACCACAGGCCCTCTCCTATATTATAAATCAAAGAAGTAATAAATCCTCTCTGTTGTCTACGATGAATGTCTCTAAAGCCACATGTTTTCTTCTTCGTCTTCCAGAACATAGTTTCCGGGTAGGGTCATAATAGTTTTGTCGTTATACTCGAAGGTTTTTCTTTTTTCGTTGTAGATGGATAGGTCGATTCTGAGGCTTGATTTTTTTCCTTGTGATGATTTTCCTCGGTAGACCTCCGTCGTCCCTTCGATGTTGTTCTGGTTCAAGGTTTTAAGAAGATCCAGAAGTTTGTAGTCGATGTATATTGTGTTTTCTGGCATACTATCTCTGTGTGTTATTTTGAGCCAAGTTTTAAATTTATCGGTTCTTCTTGAAGAAAAGCCAGTTGTCCGGTTCTTGTTCCGGCTTGAAACGCACAAGCACGTACTCGCCACTCAACTTCTCGCCGTCTATGTCCACCACGATCTTGTTGTCCTTCCAGCTTACAACCTCGTAGGATCCGCGGTCCCACAGTTCCACGGCACCGGCTCCGTACTTTCCTTCCTCTATCTCTCCCTCAAAGAAGGCGTAGTCCAGGTCGTGGTCCTCTACCTGTATAGCCAGTCTTTTTGTCCCTGTTTTCCGCGGCGGTTCCTTGGGAACGGCCCAACTCTTGAGGACACCGTCCTTCTCCAGTCGCAGGTCGTAGTGTAGATTTGAAGCATCGTGTTTCTGTATAGAGTATATTCTATCGGACATCTATATCTCCTTTTCATCAGAACGCCATGTTCCGTGCATATTGCACCTTGAAAAGGCCACCAGTGGATGTTTGTGGTCAAGTTCGATTACAAATGTGGCAACAGGCTCGGATCTTGCCGATGCAAATGTAGCTCTCCCCAGAAAGGTCCTGCCCGAGTAGAGCTCTAATGATTCTATAAAGTGGCTGTGTTCATTGGGATGTTCCTTGTACTCACCGACCTTTATCCTTACCCTGTACCTGCTTTCATCCAGTTCCTCCACTTCTATAGTAGGTGTGTGTTTCTTTTCAAGTTCGTTCATATCCTCGACGTCCTTGTCTGCGTAGTTAACGCCGCAGAACAGATCCTTTTCACATTCCATCTTTTCACCTCCTCTTAACCGAGGTTTATTCGACCTCCTTGAACAGTTTTTTGGGTCCGCCGCATACGGGACAGACTTCAGGAGCTTCTTCCGTGGTCGTGTAACCACAGCCCATGCAGACAAACACCTTCTTCTCTTCGAGGTCCTTTCCCTCTTCGACCTTTTTCTTTGCCTCTGTGTAGAGTTCCTCGTGTCCTTCCTCTACCTCTTTGGCCCAACGAAAGGATTTAACGGCCTCACCTTCACCTTCGTCCATGGCCACCTGTAGAAACTCGGGGTACATCTCGGTGTGTTCGTACCTTTCACCGTCTATTGCATCCTGGAGGTTTTCGGCTGTCTTTCCTATTTTTTTCATGGCTTCTGCATGGTTTCCTATATGGATGGCTTCTGCCTTGGCAACGGCTCTGAAGAGCTTTGCTACCTGATCCATTCCCTCTTCCTCGGCCCTTTGTGCGTATAGAAGATACTTGCTTCTTGCCCGTGACTCTCCTGTAAAGGCCTTCTTGAGATTTTCATCTGTTTTTGAAATATCAATCACCCAGAACATATTCCTTTTTGTTGTATAAAAAATCAGCCTGTCCTTCTGATCTATTTTTATAAATCACGATTCTATAAGTATAGGGAAATATGAGTTGGCTTAATGCACTTGTACAGGGTCTGTGGATCATAATTCCTGCATACGTTGCAAACGGTGCTGCCCCTGTCTTTGGTGGAAAGAGAAGAATGGATTTTGGAAGGGAGTTTCGTGGAAACGATCTTCTGGGCGGCGGGAAGACATGGGAGGGATTTTTCTTTGCTATTGCCGCAGGTGTTTTTATAGGTCTTGTGCAGATAGCTGTCTGGCCCTACATGAACGAGGTCGCAGCAGGTGTAGGATATACAATTCCACGGATGACAGTACTGACCGCCTCTTTGCTTGCCCTTGCCGCCATGTCAGGTGATCTCATTGCATCGTTCTTTAAGAGAAGGTTTGGGGCAGAAAGGGGAAGCAGCATTCCACTTGTGGATCAACTGGACTTTCTTATTGTATCGCTTCCGGTTGCCCTTGCACTTTCGGAGATAACATATCTCTCGGTGTTGTTTCTTATACTTGTAACTCCTCCTGTGCACTATGCTTTCAACCTTCTGGCATACCATCTGGGTATAAAGGAGGTGCCCTGGTAGATGTTAGGTGATATATATGCCACGTACTTTGCACAGTCAGGATACACAACAGTTCAGACAGTCGTATACGCGCTGCTTCTTGTAGTTGCAATATACCTCATATACAGACTATTTCTCAAAAGAATAAAGACAGAGATAGATACAAGATTCGTTGTTTCGATGGTTCCCTTTATACTTCTGGGAGGAATACTGAGATCCTTGGGACACGGCGACGCCGAAATCTTCACAGGGTTCTGGTTCAATACACCGGGCATACACGTGCTCATAGCACTCTATACAATACCGTCTATAGTTCTTTCGGAGTACCTGGAGGAAAGATACGGGAAGACATACGTAAAGTGGATGTGGTTGTTTGGAGGGATACCGTTTCTTATATGTACGTATATAGCAGCAGGGATAGGTTTTCCAAACTATGAGGCCTTTGGATGGATTTTAGGCACTACAGCCCTCGTCGCAGCACCCCTCTACGCTGTAACACACTTCTTCCCCAGTTATCTCACAAGGCTGAACTACTTTATACTGTCCGGCCATATACTTGATGGTGTCTCTACCTTTGTGGCTGTATCCATGTTTGGCTACGCAGAAAAGCATGTTCTACCGGGATTCCTTATAGGTTCTGTAGGTCCTTGGATAATGATACCTCTCAAGATATCGGTTATATGGCCTGTTCTGTACCTCCTGGACGACGTCGTCGAGGACAAACAGCTTCTTAACTGGCTGAGAGTCGTTGTTCTTGCCCTTGGCCTTGCCCTGGGTGTTAGAAACATGTTTACGGTTGCAATGGGAGTTTAGATCAAAGCTTTCTTATCTTGTTTGCCGACTTGAAGAAGCGCTGTACAAACGTAACCGTTGAAAGAACAAGGATGATATATACACAGTAAAGCATTGCATCTGCAAAGAAGTAGGATGCCAGAGAGAATAGGAATATGGTTGCTATTCTGTCGCTTCTTCCAAATATACCGGCGTAGAGTCTTTCATGGCTTATGGCCTGGTGCTGTGTTCCCATGTATGATACAAGAAGCACGGCAACTATTGCTGCTCCTCCCAGCCAGATAGGTGCCAGGGGTCCAAGCGTTATGCCGGCGAGTATTGCCACGTCGGCTATCCTGTCGAAGGTGTGGTCTATGAAGTCACCAAGCTTGGTCGTGCGTCCGAACTCCTTTGCTATCTCGCCGTCGAGTATGTCCAGATATCCGTTTGCGAGAACAAATATACCGCCGAGGACTGCCATATCCTTGTAAAAGGTGTATCCTGCTGCGAAGGCAAACAGAAGTGCAAGTGCGGAGAGGTAGTTGGGATCTATATCTATGAGAAGGGGTCCTGTAAACTTTTTTCTTACGTTGTACTTTTCTTCCAGTTCCTTGAGCATACAGTTTCCTCCATAAAGATATAAGTCCGCGTCATTTATAATTTTACTTATGAAGCAGGTTATAGTTGTGAGAAAGGATCTGGGTCTTAGCAAAGGAAAGACGGCTGCCCAGGTTGCACATGCATCCCTTGGTGCCTACCGTAAGGCAGGTAGAAAGGCCAGGAGGGGGTGGCAGAAGGAAGGCGAGAAGAAGGTGGTTGTGGAGGCCGACGGCGAGGAGGACCTTTTCGAGATAAAGAGGAATGCAGAGAACCTTGGTATACCTGCGTACCTTGTAAAGGACGCCGGGAAAACCGAGATTCCAAGGGGAACCACCACATCTCTGGCAGTTGGTCCTGCCCAGGAGGACAAGGTGGACAAGGTTACAGGCCACCTTTCGCTTGTAAAGTAGTCTTTGGAGTACTATGATATGTATGTCTGAAAATTTCAGCCCCGAGATGTTCTGTGGTCTGGAGAAGTACGGTACATCTTCTCCTGGCATACGCGGAGATCTGAAGAAGGAGCCCGAGGACTTCGTCGTCGAGGAGATACCCATCGATATTGAGGAGGGCGGAGAACTTGTTCTGTGCAGGTTGTGGAAGAGAAATATAACGACCTTCCGGGCCCTGGATATGGTTTCAACCTCGCTTGGCGTTCCAAGGAGAGACATTGGATACGCTGGATTAAAGGATAAGAGAGCCTGTGCAACCCAGTTCGTGACCTTAAAAGGCATTAAAGACGAAGAGGCAAGAATGAACATCAATGGATTACAGGTTGAACCTGTAAAAAGAGTTTCTAGACCTCTCAGAGCAGGTGATCTCAAGGGAAACAGGTTCAGTATAACGGTCAGGAACTTCGACCCCGGCGTCGAGGAATGCAGGAAAAGGCTGAACAGGCTTACAGAGGAGGTCAAGGAAGGGGTACCGAACTACTACGGGATCCAGAGGTTTGGAGGTAGTAGGCCTGTAACCCATATAGTGGGGAAGAAACTTCTTCTCGGTGATTTTAGAGGTGCAGTTGAAACCTACCTGTTCAGGACCTTCCCCACGGAGAGGGAGGAGTTCAGGAGGGCCAGGAGGAGATTGGACGATGAAAGGGACTACAGTGATGCCCTGGACTACTTTCCGGGATCTCTGAGATACGAAAGGGAACTTCTGGAGAGGATCACAGAGAAACCACCCGGCGACTGGTCCCGTGTTTTCAAGACCTTTCCTGTCAATCTCAGAAGGCTTTTTGTTCATGCGTACCAGTCCCATGTTTTCAACAGGGTACTTTCTAGGTATATTGAGAATATAGATAGAAACTTCCCGGGTAAGGTACCGGGCTACGGTACACGTCTTTCGTCCTCGGAGTTCGACTCTCTTCTCAGAGAGGAGATGGAAAGGGACGGCGTAGAACTCCAGGACTTCCGATTCGGGGGCATGGGGGAACTTTCGTCCAAGGGAACCCTGAGACCTGTGCTCATGAAGCCGGATCTCGCTGTAGAGAAAGTGGAAGATAACGGTGCAACGGTTTCGTTTTCACTCAAGCCCGGGAGGTATGCAACTGTTGTCATGAGAGAAATAACAAAGAACTCTATTTGATCGTGGATATGATTGTCTGTCCGTCTGGTCCTTCGACTATGGATACATTGACCTGTTCGCCTACATCTTCGTATGAACAGGTACAGTAACACTTCCCTTCGAAGTTTTCAAGCCCTGTCTTGTTTCCTACTCCCTCTGGAACAAAGTCGGTCGGGTAGCACCTACACTCCATACCGGGTCTTTCGGAAAGCTGTTCCTCCAGTTCAATACAGTCTCCGCCGCCTACTCTATCGGCGGCTCTTCTAACAAAGTTTGTGCATCCGGAAACAAGAACTGCTGCCGATACTGCAAGCATAACAACAAACAGGGTCTTTGATCTCATTGTAAAACTTTTTTCCGCTTAGAGTTTTAAAGCTTTCTCTTGAGTGTGTCTATATTGAACCGTGTGTTTGCACATCCGTTTTTCAGAAGAGGAATACCCTGGTAGTTTACCCCTACCTCCTCAAGTTTTTCCATTCCTATCTTTACCTCCTCGGAACAGGCAACACCAACCACTCCGTCGTAGTTCTTTCTTCTGAGTACCTTGGGTATACAGGATCCCCCGGGAAAAACAAACACGTCGTATCCCCTGTCCTCGGCCATGGTCGTTGCCCTGTTCACAGGGCAGTCGTCGCTGCATCCCTTGCACCTGTAGGACGAGACCTCGGGGTCGAACTCGGCCTTGCACCTGCTGTCCATGTACTTTCTGGAGCAGTGGGGAAGAAACAGTGCCCTCTTTTCGGTATCCTGAAACTCCTTTTCGTGTAAAAGGTTGCGTGTATGTATATCCACCATGTCCTCCATGAGGGTTATGGCATCGGTCATTGGGATGCCGGTTGCCTCGTTTATATTCATCTTCTCCACGATCTTCCTGGACATGTTTCCTGTCTTCCTGTGGAGGTCTTTTCTGTCCACAAATCCGGCTACATCCTTGAAGAAAGAGCGTGATATCTTTGTGAGGTCGAAGTCAAATGAGTAGGACATAAGTTAAGAACTCGGTGCACAAATAAAAACCTTACGTTTCAGGTAGAGCCTGGTCTCTTCTTGATAGATAAATAAAAGAAAAAGGTAGGGTTTGGGACCGGAATTAACCAGTCCTCAGCTGACCTACAGCTTGAGTGATCCTTCTGCCGGTAGAGTGTCAGTAGCGAAATGCTCCTGTACTCTTCCTGCTGCTGCTCTTGTGTCTTCAGCTTCCCATCCGGCGACCACGAGTGCGGTCTGTCCGTCTGCGAAAGCATCTTCGACAAGCTGGATCTCAGGAGTGTCTTCCTGCCATTCGAAGACGTCTTCTTCTCCTTCTACTCCTGTTCCCTCGATCTTACCCTCCTGGACAAGATCGTCAACGAGCGTGTTCACAACAGGTCCACCTACCAGAATCAGATCCTGGGCTGCAGGATCTACGATCTCTGTGTCCAACGAACCAATTGCGTCGTAGATCGGCATGATCCTGTCGTAGGTGACATCACCGACTGCCTGTGCGGAAAGACTTCCTTCAGGATCAGTCATTGCCATTCCTACTGTTGCTTCGTGTG
>Ga0207421_10005607_pt1 | contig 14021 bp, 8 predicted proteins | sample SodLakKL_010_SED_4_FD_187542 | JGI IMG/M metagenome (GOLD analysis project Ga0207421, IMG submission 187542) | Alkaline sediment microbial communities from Lake Tanatar, Kulunda Steppe, Russia - 8KL_010_SED (SPAdes) (version 2) | ecosystem: Environmental > Aquatic > Non-marine Saline and...
TTTTATTAAATATTGAACACTTGATTGCCTAATATCAATTATGGCAAGTAAATAGATAATTAAAATTGATATTGGAACATTCATAGCAGTGGCGGTACATTTGCGAGAAGAGAAAGCGGGAATAGATTTATTCAGGTGATATTGAATTTATCGCGTTTTCAGGGCACAGCATTTATGATTATTTGTTTTGGAATTATGGAATTACGGGAGTTTTTTGTATGAAAAGGATTGCTCAAAAAAGTTTTCGATTGAGAAAGATAATTTTAATAATTAACATATTAATATTATTATTAATAATTGTTATATCATGTGCAACCGAAGGAGACCTTGAAAAAGCTGAAAAGGCCTATGAAAAAGGTGATCATGAAGCTGCCCTTGAGCAGTTTCGCCCATTGGCCGAGCAAGGAAATAAACGTGCACAAGCATACCTTGGAATAATGTATGATTTTGGAGAAAGTGTTGAGAAAGACGAGGAGCAGGCGGTGAAATGGTATAAAAAGGCGGCTGAACAAGATCTTGTTGTCGCAAAAACTTTTATAGCTGAAGCGTATACCCTTGGCAAAGGTGTCCCTCAAGATTATGAAAAGGCTGAGCAATGGTACAAAGAAGCCAGTGAAAAAGGAGGGAGTGAGGCTCAATACCATCTTGGGCTCTTGTATGCTTTCGACGAAGAAGTCCCTCAAAGTTTTAAGCATGCTCCCCGAATTGTCCATGAGCACTTTGAATATTTTTCTCAAGATCATGAAAAAGCTGTGAAATGGATCAAAAAAGCTGCAGAGGAAGAGCACGCTTATTCCCAGTTAGCCCTCGCTCTATTTTATGATAAGGCAATTGGTGTTCCACAAGATTTTGGCAATGCAGTTAGGTGGTATAAAAAAGCTGCAATGCAGGGTGTGGCCAATGCGCAGTACAATTTGAGTGCAAGGTATTACCATGGCACAGGGATTCCGCAGAATTACTTACTGGCCTACAAGTGGGCCAATTTGGCTGCAGCGCAAGGGTATACGGAAGCAAAGGAAGCCAGGGCAATAATAGCTGAACGTATGACACCAAACCAAATTGCCGAGGCTCAGAAACTCGCCCATGAATGGATTGAAAAACATGGGGAATGAATATGCCGGACAACAGCCACGATTGTCTTGCTTGCGGAAGCAACCGTACCATCCCCGCCTTGCAGGACAGAAAACTACAGGCAAGGTGCAGACGGGAAAAGTCAGAATCCAACGATTGCAAATAGTGAGCCGATTCTTCTGAAAGACTCTGCTGCAACGTTCGCCAACACTGATTCACATCGGAAATAGATCAGGGATCCGATTAAGGGGATGAATGGTCGGAGACTTGAGGGACCAATTGTCATGCATGGATATTCTCCATGGCCGATCTTTCGTGGAGACAACCGAAATTTGAGTACCCTCCTCAACATCTATTTTTGAAAGTAAAAAAAATTTGTGCTGGCGGCACTTAATAGAGTGTGGTGTATTTTGGTTTTTTATGTGCTCATCCAGGTCTTCCAAAAGCCAGACAAGCTGGCGATCGACAATCGTTCATGCTGTGAAGATGGAGCTTACTGAGCCTTTACCTTTCCAGCGCACCAGCATGCCGTCCACCCGCAGAATTGATTCATTTCCGGTTTTTCCCGCAAAAGGTTTTGTCTTTGCCTTTACAAATTCCTGATAATCTGTAAAATTAGATTAATTTTAATAACGCTCATTGGCCAAAATAGTATATCCCCATGGAAGAAGAAAAGATCAGGCAGCGCTTTCAAAATCTCAATGTGTGGAAATCCGGCGGTCAGAGAGCGCCGCACAAGCCGCTGCTGCTTTTATACGCCATGGGCAGGTATCAGCAGGGCAAACCTCGCCTGATGCCTTACGTTGAAATTGAAAAAGATGTCAAGCAGCTCATAGCCGACTTCGGTCCGCCCCGCAAAAGTTTCCACCCGGAATACCCCTTCTGGCATCTGCAAAGCGACGGTATTTGGGAGCTGCAGAATGCTGACAGCATAAAAATGCGAAAAGCCGGCAGCAGCCCTTCCAAGACAGAACTGCTCAGGTGCAATGTAAACGGCGGTTTCAAAAAAGAGGTTTACGAGGCTGTTTTCCGAGACAAGAAACTGCTGGGTGAGATAACCGGCATTCTTCTGGAAGTCAGCTTTCCCCCCACTGTTCACGAGGACATCCTCCAAGCCGTGGGGATTGATATCGAAGCGGTCGCAGCCCCTGGCAAAAAAATCCGGGATCCCCGATTCCGGGAGCGCATACTTTGCGCATATGAATACAGGTGTGCGGTATGCGGCTTCAATGTAAGGCTTGGCCAAACGCTGGTTGCTGTGGAAGCCGCTCACATAAAATGGCACCAGGCAGGTGGGCCGGACGATGAAACCAACGGCATCGCCCTGTGCTCGATGCATCATAAGCTTTTTGACCGAGGGGTATTTACTTTGTCCGATGGGCTTACGGTCCAGGTTTCAGAGTTGGCCAATGGTTCAGCAGGATTCAATGAGTGGCTTATGGCGTTTCATGGCAAATCGATAATGCCGCCGCAAAGGCCCTCGTATTATCCAGAAGTGCAATATGTATCGTGGCATGTGAAAGAGGTCTTTAAAGGATACCAGAGGCATTTATAAAACTGGCCAAAGGCATTTTTGCGACGCGGGCAGAGCCGGAATATGAGGATATTCCTTAAATACGGTATTATTTCTCCCGGACGTGATCAAAATGTTAGCGTTGAGTTCTGCTGATGCCAAGCCAAGGTTATGGACTAAAAACAAAAACATCTGTAATTTTTGTGGCAATTTCTTTTTGGGGGGCAGGTATTTTTTAAGAAAGGGCTTGAGATAAATTGACAACGACACATCAAATCACTCACAAACTAAAGTCTTACAAGTATCCAAGGTTACAAAATGGGGAAGCGGAAAATATTGAAAAGTTTTATAATCTCATAGTAGCGCCGATGTTTGCAAATCGTGATCTTCTATGCTCTTGGCACAATCTTCTCGTTGAATACGTCAACTCAAAAGCTCCAACATTTTTTATACGAAAACATGGTAGCGCTGGCAGGGAAAATTATAATTTGTTGCGTAGAGGCTTTACGTCAATTGATGAGAATTCCAAGGAGTATGTCTTCTGTGATAATACCCTTTGCATGACCTTCGTATCCATGAGGATTGCAAAATTCTGTCCTGATATAAAAGAATTCGATTCGTTTATTAAATCTCGAAACATTCAGTGTGGTTTCGGCCAAGTGAGTGAAGAAAAAGACTTTGCGCTTTATAATCCTGTGGTTTCTTTTCATCCGCCATTGAATGCTCTCGGATGGTACTTAGCTCATATTCTTCCAGCGGCAACGAATTATGATGAAATTAACAATTTTAACGATTACGCGGATATTCATTTCCCAAGGGGAGATCAAAAAGATTGGTCAAAAAATGAAAAAATCAGATCAGTCGAACCACTTTCGAAGAAAAATATTATGGTTTTAAAAGCCCATTTCTTTAGACTACTTCACCCATTTAACAGTTTTCTCGTGCCCAAAAAAACACTTTTACGCTATAACCGTGGTAATCTCATTGGGGAAGATCCAAACCTTATTGCTTATGTCTTTGAACAAGTTAAGCAACTTTTTCCAAAAGAGTTTGGTGAATTTTATAAAATTGCGATGGGCCCGCTTGAACCTCCTAAACCCCTCGACTATGAGGTAAATGACATTTCATGGGGAGATAAAAAAACAACTACTCTTGGCCAAAAAATCAAACCAAAAACAATGTTAAATAAGAGGCAGCACACAAAAAATGAGCACGATGAAAAAGACATTACTCGTGACCTTGTCAGAAAAATTGGAGCAGAAGCCTTTATCTATTTTTATCTACCATTAAACTCAAATAGAACTATTCCTGCGAAAGAACTCGCGTCATATGCCCCAAAAAATAAAAATTGGACTGAAAAATCAAAGGCATCGAGAGCATCAAAATCAAAAAAGATATTCAAAGAGGGTAGAGTTAAAGAAGTGCTTGAATTAATAAGTGAAATGAATATAGATCGGCATTTGAAAAATATGGCAAATCAATATTTAGACGATCTTTATATTGCCCAAGAAGTGGAATTTGAAGAGTCTTACGTGCTGACTGACAGGCATTTGAACAATTTACCGGATTAAGAATTGGTAGCGATAAGCAACCACCATTCTGAATTTCTTTAAAGCCGGAGAATAAAGAATGCGTAAGCGATATATAAAAAGTCCAAAAAAAGCAACCTCCTTAAGGATAAGTGCAGTAGATTTGTTTTGCGGTGCAGGTGGATTGACACATGGGCTCGAAAAATCAGGCATTGCCGTCAAACTTGGAATAGATATCGACATAGCCTGTGAATACCCTTATTCCGCAAATAACAAAGCCAGTTTTCTGTTGAAATCCGTCGATGATATAGGCGTTACCGAGTTACTGGAGGCATACAATGAGACTGACCTAAAACTTCTGGCCGGTTGTGCTCCTTGCCAAACATTCTCTACATATTATCAGAAGGCTGACTCTTCGGACAAACGGTGGTGGCTGCTTCTGCAATTTTCACGTCTGATCAAAGAGGCCGAACCGGAGCTCGTGACGATGGAAAACGTTCCGGGACTGATGGATCAGGATGTTTTCAGGGAATTTGTCGACGACTTGGAAGAAAAGAACTATCACGTCGATTATAAGGTCGTGAATTGTGCCGAATACGGTTTGCCCCAGCAGCGGAACCGTTTGGTACTGCTCGCGTCTCAATTGGGACCGATAAAGCTTCTGAGCCCCAAAGAATTCAAGAGAAAAGCCAAAACCGTAAAAGAGGCTATCGGTAAGTTGCCTGCGATAGAAGCGGGAGCGATCGACCCTAAAGATCCACTGCACCAAAGCTCCAGCCTTTCCGAAACCAACTATCAGCGCATACTTGTTTCCAAACCGGGCGGAACATGGCGTGATTGGCCCGATGAACTCGTGACTGACTGTCACAAGAAAAAAAGCGGCAAGACCTATCCGAGCGTATATGGCCGGATGAGCTGGCACGGACCTGCGCCGACAATAACCACACAGTTTTTCGGTTTCGGTAACGGTCGGTTTGGACACCCCGAACAAAACAGGGCAATCTCTTTGCGTGAAGGCGCGATCCTTCAGAGTTTCCCCAAGAGATACAAATTCACGGCTCCCGGTGAACCTATCAGTAAAAAGGTGCTCGGTCGTCTTATCGGAAATGCAGTCCCCGTAAAACTCGGGGAGCTCATTGGTAAAAGCATTTTGAAACATGTGACGGAGTACAACGCTTCCGTCTGCGAAGTATAGACGGAGAGCAAAATGGAAAGTAAAACCGATCGTTCCAATCAATATCTGTCCTTCGCATCTGTGGCTCCCGAACCCGGGCAACTTGTCGAAGTGCGAAGACGTCAGTGGGTTGTCAGCGACGTAAAAGGGCAATCTTTCGAAGCCTATGGAGATCAGCATATCGTGACCCTGTCGTCCTTGGATGAGGACGCTCTGGTTGAAGAACTTCAGGTGGTCTGGCAGATAGAACCCGGAGCCCAGGTTCTCGAAAAGGCCGGAATGCCTCGTGTTACCGGAATCGACTCCGAGGACAAATCGGACGCCTTTCTGGATGCCGTCCGTTGGGGTGCGGTGACCAATGCCGACAGATCGTTCCTGCAGGCTCCCTTCCGCAGTGGAATTACCATCGAAGATTACCAGCTCGATCCATTGGTACGTGCGATAGACATGGCTCGTGTCAACCTGCTGATAGCGGATGACGTCGGTTTGGGTAAGACCATCGAGGCAGGGCTTGTCGTACAGGAACTGCTTGTCCGGCATCGTGCGAGAACAGTTTTCATCGTCTGCCCGGCTTCACTGCAGGTCAAGTGGCAGGTCGAGATGTGGGAAAAATTTGGATTGGAATTCCGAATTGTCGATACCGATTATATCAAGCGCCTGCGACGTGAACGCGGAATACACGCAAACCCATGGACTTCGTTTCCGCGACTTATCACTTCCATGGATTGGATGAAAAGTGGTGAAGGGCTCCGCCTTGTCAAGGATTGCCTGCCGCCAACCATTACCTATCCGAGAAAGTTCGACATTCTAATCATCGATGAAGCACACAATGTCGCACCGTCGACAGCCTCCAAATACGCTCTGGAAAGCCAGAGAACCCGTTTGATCAGAACCATAGTTCCACATTTCGAACACAGGTTGTTTCTGAGCGCCACGCCGCACAACGGTTATCAGGAGTCCTTCACGTCACTACTGGAATTGCTGGATGACCAGCGGTTCGCCCGATCTGTCATGCCGGACGAGAAACAGCTGCAGCGAGTGATGGTCAGACGACTCAAGACGGATCTTGTCGATGCTGAAGGGAACCCTTTGTATCCGAAAAGGAGGCTGATGCCTCTCGAGGTCGATTACTCGGATGAGGAACGCGAAATACACGACCTCCTGAAACAATTTACGGTTGCCCGAGCGAAGAGCATCAAGGGAAGTTCCTTCGAATACGGCTCCGACTTTGTCCACAAACTTTTGAAAAAGAGGCTTTTCTCTTCCCCTATGGCTTTTGCAGGGACGCTGGCCAAACACCGGGAAAGCTTGGAACGTCCCAGACCGAAACAAAAAGCCGGTGCCATGGACGACAAGATCCTCAAAAAGGCCATCCTGAAGGCGGAAGAGGACTTTGCCAACGACCAGCTCTACGAAGATGCCCAGTACGAAGCGGTGGAAGCTGCCGGAGAATTGTCGGTGCCTCTTGATCAGGAACAACGGCAGATGCTCGACAGGTTAACCGCGTGGGCCGAAAAGTCGAAGAATCGGGTGGATGCCAAAGCGACAGCCATCGTCGACTGGCTCGAAACGCATTTAAAAACCGATGGTGAGTGGAACGGGAAACGGGTGATTCTTTTCACTGAATTCCGGGCAACGCATGTATGGATGGAACAGATCCTGACCACCTACGGCTTCGGCGGCGAGCGCATGATGCTGATGCATGGCGGCGTCGACCAGAACGATCGAGAAAAGATCAAGGCGGCATTTCAGGCCCATCCGGATATCTCACCAGTCAGAATACTGTTGGCCACCGATGCGGCCTCCGAAGGTATCGACCTGCAGAACCACTGTAACTACATGATCCATATCGAGATTCCGTGGAATCCGAACGTCATGGAACAGAGGAACGGCCGTATCGACCGACACGGGCAGAAGGAGTCCGAAGTCTTTATCTGGCATCCTGTGGGAAAAGGCTTCGAGTCGAACGAATCCATCCACTCGGAAAAGGTCGGCCAGATAGAAGGCGATCACGAATACCTGATGCGAGCTGTGCTCAAGATCGATACCATCCGGGAAGATCTCGGAAGTGTCGGTCCGGTCATCGCCCAGCAAATAGAAGAAGCCATGCTGGGCAAAAGAACGGTTCTCGATACCGCCGACGCCGAAGGTAAGGCCGCGAAGGCGAGAAAATATGTATCCGCCGAGCGTCGCCTTCAGGAAAAGATAGACAAGCTGCACGAAAGGCTTATGGAGGCCAAGACCGACTTCCACCTTTCGGCCGATCACATATACAGGGCCGTTTCCATTGCTCTGGAACTCGCTGAAAAACCTTCTTTGAAGCCATTCTCTTTACCGGGAGCATCTGAAGGCAGCGTTTTTGAAGTGCCTGTACTTCCGGGGTCATGGGGACGCGCCACTGCTGGGCTCGAACATCCCCATACCGGGGAAAGAAGACCGATCACCTTCGACCACGAGGTGGCGAAGGGCCGTGACGATGTCGTCTTGGCTCACTTGAACTATCGACTCGTCCAGATGTGCCTGCGGCTTTTGCGGGAAGAGCTCTGGAAGCTGGATGACGTAAAAAAGCTGCACCGGGTGAGTGTCAAGTCCGTTCCGGACAGCGAGCTTTCGACACCCGCCGTGCTCGTCTGGTCCCGTCTGGTCATCACCGGGGGCGACCATCACCGCCTACATGAAGAGATAACGATCTCGGGAGGCGAGCTCAAACACAACGGATTTTCGAGAATACCGCAGCAAGGCCGATTGCAGGAGTTGTTGACCAAGGCTGTCACCTTCGATCCGAAAGGCGGTCTTTTGAACATTCTGACCGAGCGATTCGAAAAACAGGAGAGCTCCATTCGGGCCACCATGGAAGCCCGTTCGAAAGACAGGCTTCGTTTCCTCGAAAACACGCTGGCACGTCGGAAGGATGGCGAGATAACCGATTTGACGAGCGTCCTCGATGAACTCGAAAAAACGATAAAGAGTGAGCTGAAAGAGGATGCCCTCCCAAAACAGATGGTTCTTCCCGGTTTCGAACCCGAGGAACGCAACCAGATCCGCAAGGATATCGAAGCTCTGCGAATGCGACTGGCGAGAATTCCCGAAGAGCAGGAAATGGAAAAGGCGGCGATAGAGAAGCGTTACGCAGGATTGACCGACAGAACCTTCCCGGTGGCCGTGGTCTTTCTCGTACCTGAGTCGCAAATGGGAGGTGCTACGAAATGAAGAACTTCAGCAATTATGCTGATCAGCGTTTCAATGGGCAATGCGTTTACTGTGGAGCGGCTCCTGGAACAAGGGAACATGTACCTCCAAAGGTTTTTCTTGATCGTCCATATCCGGACAATCTCCCCATTGTTGAAGCATGCGCTGAGTGTAACAATGGTTTTTCAATGGATGAAGAATACATGGCCTGTTTACTTGATTGCACAATCTCCGGAGCCGTCGATCCAGACTTGATACAACGGGAAAATATTAAACGAACACTGAAGAAACGACCAGCACTCGCTTTGCGCTTGCAGAATGCAATGAAGAAGAACGGTGACGGTATCATGTTTGACGTTGAGTTTGAACGCGTCAACAATGTTGTGCGGAAAATTGCCATAGGGCACGTCCTCTTCGAGTTTAATCTTCTATTATCTGAAACGCCTAAAATCGCTATGGCTCCTTTTGCAACGCTTTCCGAAGATCAAATCCATAATTTTGAAAATATTGATTTCATGATGCCGGATGTATGGCCGGAAGTGGGCTCCAGATCAATGCAACGGCTTATTATCGCTGAAGGCAAAGTCTATAACGAGGGCTGGATAACAGTTCAAGCCGATCGCTACAGATATGCGGCAATTCAATTAGAGAGAGTCGAAGCTCGTATGGTTTTTAGTGAATATCTGGCTTGTCAAGTGACTTGGGAGGATGCGGTATGAAAACCATGTCACAGCATACCGAGTGGCTCTCGATGATCGAAGTTTCCGGTCCTTTTCTGGCCGTATCCGTGCTGGAAAATGTTTTTCCGCAGGGGCTGGAGTCTCTGGAAACATACAGGAAGAAACGCATCCGCTCCGCATACGAAGAATGGCGTGATGCCGTCGAGGAAGACGATCCGCAGCTTCCCGAACTGCAACGTGCTTGGATTGGACTGGTACTCGAAGAACTGCTGGAATACGAGGATTCGGTACTCGAAGCCGCATCCGATGAATTTACCTACAAATCTCCGGACGGGGATGGCCAATTCAAGCCCGATTTTGCCTTGAAGCTTGATGGAGGCAGTGCCCCGATGTTGTTCGTATCCATCATGCCTGAAGGCACGGATCTGGAAAAGGTAAAGATCGGCGATGGCTGGCCGGTTCCGGTTTTCGAACGAATGACCCTGCTGTGCCGGGATAAGGGAGTCCGGCTCGGGCTCGTCACCAACGGAGAGCGCTGGATGCTGGTGAACGCTCCGGTGGGCAGCACCTCGTCTCATGTATCTTGGTACGCCCGTCTCTGGTTTCAGGAGCCAGTGACCTTGAAAGCGTTTCAGTCCTTATTGGGCGTGCGGCGCTGGTTCGGCCCCGAAGAAGAGACCCTTCCTGTCATGTTGGAAGATTCTCTCCAGCACCACGAAGAAGTGACGGATACCCTCGGCGAACAGGTCAAGCGTGCCGTCGAGGTGCTGGTCCAGTGCCTGGACAGGGCCGATCAGGACAGAAACCGGGAGCTTTTGCGTGGCGTTCCTCCTGCCGAACTTTACGAAGCGGGATTGACGGTGATGATGCGGTTGGTGTTCGTTCTTTGTGCCGAGGAACGTGGACTCATGCTTCTCGGGGATCAAGTTTACGATCAATTTTATGCAATTGTCACACTAAGAGACCAGCTTGACGAAGAGCGCGTTCAGCATGGTGATGAAATTCTGGAAAGACGGCACGATGCCTGGACCCGGCTGCTTGCCGTGTTCAGGGCTGTCTATGGCGGTATCGAACATGAATCTCTGCGGATGCCCGCACTGGGCGGATCGCTTTTCGACCCGGACCGTTTTCCGTTTCTGGAAGGCCGGGCCAAGGGAACACACTGGCAGGAGACACCTGCACAGCCACTTCCTATCGACAATCGAACCGTGCTGCTGCTGCTCGAAGCGTTACAGGTCTTGGAACAGCGAGGTGGAGCGCTTCTGCTCTCCTACAAGGCACTGGATGTCGAGCAGATCGGACATGTCTACGAAGGTCTGTTGGAACATACCGTCCGCAGATTGAAAAAAGACACCCTTGGGCTGATCGGCTCCCAGAAAGCCAAGAATCCGAACATCGCACTGGCCGAACTCGAATCGGCCCGGTTGGATGGTGAAGAAGCGTTGGTATCCATCGTCGAAGCCACCACATCGAGAAGCAAGAGTGCCATCAGCAACGCGCTGGCCAAGGAGGTGGACGACGCCATCTTCGGCAGGATCGTCACGGTTTGCGGTGGTGACATGGAACTGGCCGCTCGCCTGAAACCCTTCGCCCATCTGCTTCGAAGCGATGCATGGGGAGACTTCATCGTTTATCGTGCCCACTCCTTTGCCGTCACCCTCGGTGCTGACAGGCGGGAGACCGGTACCCACTACACCCCGAAATCCCTGACGGAAAGCATTGTCGAGACGACCCTCAAACCGGTAGCCTATGTCGGCCTGGCCGAAGGCAAACCGCGTGAGGAGTGGCTGCTGAAGTCATCGACCGAATTGCTGGAACTGAAAATATGCGACCCTGCCATGGGCTCGGGAGCCTTTCTCGTTCAGGTCTGCCGCTGGCTGTCCGAACGGTTGGTCGAAGCATGGGGGAAGGAAGCGGGACAAGGTGAATTCATTACGGTGGATGGTGTCGCTCTGGAATCGGCAGGCAGCGCGGAACCGATGCCCGATTCGCTGGACGAACAATTGTTGATCGCCCGTCGTCTGGTGGCGGAGAAATGTCTGTATGGAGTCGACTTGAACCCGCTGGCCGTGGAGCTGGCCAAGCTGTCCATCTGGCTGATCACGCTGGCCAAGGGTAGACCCTTCGGTTTCCTCGACCACAACCTGCGCTCCGGCGACAGTCTGCTCGGGCTGCACAAGCTGGAACAGTTGACCAAGTTTTCGCTGCATCCGGAAAAGAAGAAGACCATATCCATGTTCGCCTCCAATATCGAAGCGACAGTCAAGGATGCGCTCGCTCTCCGCAAACAGCTCCGGGAAACCCCGATTCGGGATATCCGGGATGTTCAATACATGGAACGATTGGATCAAGAAGCCCGGCAGAAGCTCGAACATATCGAACACATTGCCGATGCCATGATCGGTGAAGCCTTATCCTCCGGTGGCAACCAACGAACGCTGGATTCCGCCATGGACAACCTGTCCACTTGGGCGGCCGCTTACATCGAAGGTGATAACGAGACCGGACGGAAGATCATTGCCGAGGCGAGAAAGTCACTATCCATAGACCTTCCGGCAGGCAAGCCACCACGGAAGCCTTTTCATTGGGCGTTGAAGTTTCCGGAAGTGTTCGAACGGGGTGGGTTTGATGGGATTGTTGGTAACCCACCGTTTATGGGAGGGACAAAGCTTGAGCCTGTATTTGGTAGTCGATGGAGAAATTACATCGTTAAATTCATAGTCGATGGAATCCGTGGGGAAAGAGGGGCGGGGGACCTCGTCGCATATTTCTTTAGAAGAAATTTTAGTATTGTAAATGAGACCGGCTCCATCGGTCTCATTGCCACCAATTCGATTTCACAGGGGGATACGAGAACAATAGGGCTTGAGCCTATTAGCAATGAGGGTGGTCAAATTTACAAGGCAATCAGCAGTCAACCCTGGCCAGGGAATGCTAATGCCGAAATATCTCTGGTGTGGATATCAAAGACAAAATTGGTATGTAACCTGTACCTTGATGGTTCTCAAGTTGACAATATTTCTTCTCAACTTAAAGCCGCAATAGAATTGCCAAACCCAGAAAAGCTGGAAGAAAACACTGATATAGCTTTTGAGGGAGCTAAGATGATAGGTGACGGTTTCATTCTATCTCCACAGGAAGCGAATCAACTTCTCTCTGTCAATCCTGATAATTCAAAGGTTATATGGCCTTATTTGTCTGGCAAAGATATTAACTCGCGCCCGGATTGCTACGCCAGTCGATATGCAATCAACTTCTGGGACTGGCCACTATCTCACGAGGGGCGAGCGAAAAGTTATGCAGCAGAAGATTTCCCTGAATGCCTACAAGTCGTACGTGAAAGAGTTCTTCCTTTTAGGCTTTCGAAGCCAGATACATCATCAGGCAACAGAATGATGAAAGAGAAATGGTGGTTATATTATCTATGGCGGCCTGCAATGTATTCCGCGATTGCAGAGCTTGATAGGGTGTTGGTCAGGAGCCGTGTAAGCAACAAACATGCATTGGTATTTGTTAGTCCCAGGACAATACTGTCCGATGCTACTGTCGTCTTTGCATTACAGGCTTGGCATGACTTTTCTATTCTACAATCAAATATTCATGAGGTTTGGCTTCTGACGTATGCCTCAACAATGCGAAATGACGTTCGGTATACACCAACAAGTTGTTTTCAGAAATTCCCCTTCCCTCGGAATAGGTCAGATCTGAATGAGGTTGGAGAGAGGTATTATAGACACAGGGATGATGCGCTACAGAAACTAAATGACGGCCTCACAAAACTTTATGGTCTTTTTCATGATGTGTCAGAATCAAGCGAAACGGTTTCTCTTTTAAGGGATCTGCATTGTGAGTTGGATCAAGCTGTAGCAGCTGCATATGGTTGGAACGATTTAGACCTTGGCCATGGATTCCACGAAACGAAGCAAGGTATCCGTTTCACCACCTCCGAAGAGGCTCGGCGTGAAGTCCTCAAACGCCTGCTCAAACTGAATCACGAACGTTACGAGGAAGAGGTTGCCCAAGGGCTGCACGACAAAAAGAAAAAAAAGACCTCGACTCCCCGTAAAAAGAAAACATCCCCGGCCAAAAACGACGGCAATATGGATCTGTTCAATTTCATGAACGCTTCTTCGAAGAGGTCGAAATGATATGGAGGTGACATGCATATATTAGGAATAAGGACATCAACGACAACTGTTCGCTACGCCGTGCTTGATTGCAACGGAACGGCTTTATCTCTTATCAATGCCGACTTAGAGAACAAACTTGATTTTCCCACCGATTGCCGAAGCATCGAACAAAAACTGCACTGGCTCCATCAAGAGTTAGAACGGATATTGCGCCAATATCCGAGTATCGAAAGGATCGTCATCAAAGCGAACGAATACGGCCGCGGTGGTGAGAAGGCTTCCTCCCGAGAAGCTGCCTATTTCGACGCTGTCGTATTGATGACAGCGGGTACGCGGCAACTTCCTGTGGAGGTGAAGCTGTATAGGACGATCGGAACTCGCCGCAACGAGGTCAAAACTTTTGCGGAGACCAACGTCGGGGCGACAAACCGCTATTGGAACGAGCAGATGGCAGATGCCGTCTCTGCCGCATGGTCAGGGAGGAATGATTAATCATGCCTCCTCACGTGCCGCTCAACAGGGGAGATCGTCTCTACAAGTACGAGCTGCAAGCGCGGCTGGGCGGAGGCGGCTTTGGGGATGTTTGGTTAGCCCACGATCACAGCATTTCTAGGGACGTCGCCGTCAAGGTTTTAGCTTCGAACGTCACCATTGATGAGCGGCTACAAGAAGCTCGCATAGGAAATCATCTGGATCATCAGAATCTGGTTAAGATGCATTACGCAGATGTAGTCC
>Ga0207421_10005608_pt1 | contig 14020 bp, 13 predicted proteins | sample SodLakKL_010_SED_4_FD_187542 | JGI IMG/M metagenome (GOLD analysis project Ga0207421, IMG submission 187542) | Alkaline sediment microbial communities from Lake Tanatar, Kulunda Steppe, Russia - 8KL_010_SED (SPAdes) (version 2) | ecosystem: Environmental > Aquatic > Non-marine Saline and...
CCTTCGTTATCTTCAGCATCGTAGTCTCCTGTAGTATCTAAGATAACAAAAGACCTGCCGTCTATATGTTCTTTAACAAAGAATTTGAGTTCTAAAGCCATGATAGTAAATTTAAGTAACAAATATACAAAAATAATGCTTTTTATCCAAATAAATTCGGAACTTTTTGCTAATACAGATTGTTAGATACAAAAAGAGGGGTGATAGCACCCCTCCTTTTGCTTATTAACCTAAATCACACTCAGTCTACGTTAAACGATCCCAGAAGGTTTCATCATCGCCTAAGTCTTCATCGACAGCTACATACATGTTATACATAGATATAGGATTCTGTCCTGTAGTAGGAGAAGTATATCCTTTATCAGTAGCATTGATTACATACACATTGTATGTATTGTCAGGATCAGCCATACCTCTGTACTTAGTAGGAGGATAAGAAGAGATAAATGGATTACCTTCATTCATGGTAGCATAAACCTCTCTACCTGCAATCTCCATATAAGTACCTCTACCTGCAATAGCACTGGTATCATAGGTAATGGTTGTTGAGTCAGGATCAGCAGTTGCGGGTGCATCTATTCTGTCCCAACTCAGCTTAAACTCTACCGGACGATGAGTTTCAGTTACAGCGTCAAATTTTTCTGGCTCAATTGCAATACCAGTGAATCTGATACCAAAATCTCCTGTATCTTCATCATCAATAGTACCCCAACTTCCGTTGGCAATTGTTTCAGACTCTCCTGCATAAGGAATTTCAAGAGTATAAACGTCGTCGTTTACTTCTGTTACCTTATAAGCAGTATCATCGCCTCCAGTTGTAATAAAGATATAGTCTCCGGCAGTAGGAAGTCCATCAGTGGGAGCAGTGGATGCTTCTACACTATAACTTCCTTTAACTACAGTCAATGTAGCTCCCGAGTCGGCATCAGTAGTATCCCCGTTATAAATCATCTCAGCTTTAATAGGCTGACGATTTTCTTCTTTCATAAGTCTATTAAAAGACTTAATAAGAGTTTCTGCAAGATTGTACTGAGTTCCAGTTTCATTATAAGCTGGAATAGTTTTAATCATTGGAGAAGTATTAGCTACTCCTGCAGTGTGCATAAGAACTACACCAAGAGTGTAAGTCGCATACTGTTCGTCGTCAAGTTCTCCATCATCATCTCCGTCAAAACCGAGATAGGTTACTTGCTGAGTTTCAGCGGAATATTCATACTTATTTACTTCAGCATCTCCAACAATGAAGTAGGGGGAGTAAATAAACTGACCATTTGCCTTTTGAACAATTCTTACTCTGTCTCCAGCAGTAGGATCGTCCTCAACACTGTTGTTCTCATCAACAAGAGCTACAGCTCCTTCAGGAAGATCAAGAATGTCAGTAGGTTCAGCGGCAGCTCCGCCTTTTGTTACGTTACCAATAAATTGATAAGTTACTGAATTTTCAAACATGTTTCTAAAATTTTAATTAAACAATTATTGTTGTGCCTGTGGGCCATATCTAGCCCGATTACTTTCTAATGATTGGATCTGGTAACCCATTTGATTACTTGTATAAGCATGTGCTAGCTTAACTGCTTCTGTAACTATTTGTCTATGAACTGTTGAATCTAGTTGACAGTCTTTAGGTGCAGTTTCGCTTTCAATAGCTGTATTTGCTGTCAAAGTACTAATTATAATAGGGTCAGGTCTTTTGATGTAAACTAGGTAATAGTCTGTAAGTTCTGTTCCATCTGTAACTATAATTAGTCCTTCTTTAGTAAATAGTCGCCAATACTCGTCATCATTTGGGTTTTCAAAAGGATTCTTAATATTAGTGTGGTAAAAGTCATATGAAACAGGTCTGACTCTCACCTTGAGATTCGCGGTATCTTTAACTAAATGGAAATAATCTGAAGGAATACTTACTTTATAAGTGTTATCTGCGAAATTCGTGAATTCTGAAATATCACTTGATTCATAAGTTTTTTCTTCAATTAAAGATTGAATTACCCGCCTTCTTAACTCGTCATAATCGAATCCTAATCTCAAAACTTCTAACACAACATTTTCCTGAGCTTGGGTAAGTAAGATAGACCATTGTCTGTCCGTATACCCGGGAGCATCAGCACTAGCAATAGCTTCATAAGCTACCTTAGCTTCTTGCTGCATCTGTTTTGCTGTTAGACCCGCCATTACTTCTTACTATTTATCTGTGCTTCTAATTTTTGATAAATTGGGTCAGTACTTTCTTTCAAGAATTTAATGTGGTCAATGAATGACACTAAGCTGTACTGACTGTCGTCTCCTATAATCTGATAAGTATTTACTCCTTCTTTCATAATGGCCCCCGCTTGGATACCTTTGAAAATGAAATACTTAATATCAGCATCAGAATCTTTGATAATATTATAAACTGATTTAATATCAGAGTCTATAATCTGTTTTATTTCTTTGGTTAAGAACTCTTTGGTAGCATCTTTTGGAATAGACTTCAGTACTTTTTTCGTCATCCAATATACACCTAAGAACTCTTTCATTTTTTTCTGAGAACTCTTAATTCCACCCCAGAATGTCCAAACTGTTTCTGCAATATCCATTTCTTTGGTATTGCTTTCGTCTTGATAATCTTCGTCTACAAGAGCAAACTTGTAAGTCAGTTTCTCAAATCTATTGTCCCAACCGGAGGCAATTTCATCTTTTTGTAGCTGCAAAATTCTAACTCTGAGATTATCTTTCGGGTCTCTAAGATCGTAAGTAATCCCCTCAGACATTAGTTTTGCGTCTTTAGTAATTTTGACATAAAACTCATGCCAAAAATTGTCCTTCTTTTTGTGGGTATTTAAATCCAAATCTAAAATAGAAGAGAAAAACAATTGTTCTTCTTCAGACTTAAATGGGTTTACTAGTTCATCATATTCGTTTACAGGTAAACAATACTGTTTACTAGCCCCTTCCCACATAAAATACCCGGTATGTTGCGGGTCTGTTATCATCTTTCCACCACGAGGAATTGGCTTCAAAATTACTTTTCTATCTTCTAGAAAACCTTCTTTTAAACCATACTCTGTAGTAGCTACAATCTCTTTTGTTGCACTCATAATTTCTCTTTTGCCAGTTAATAAAAATTATTATAAAATGGAGGAAGGGACTTAGCCCCTCCTCCAAGTTTTTAGTCTATCTCAACATAGCAGGTCTGATACTACCTGTACGTTTCGGATTCATCAGCTTCATACCACCGATATACTGTTTATAAACAGAATACCCATCAACTGAACTAGCAGTCATTTGTGGACTAGAAGGTTTATTGTACGGAGTAAACGGATCTCTCATACCCGGGATGTACTTAAAGAACTCTTCGTTATCTTTAACAGCAACCCTCTTGATATTGGCTTCACCATTAGTAGTACCAGCATCCCAGATGTCATAAACCCTAGAACTAACAAGTCCACCTTTAGGATGGTAAATCTTATTTCTAACCGGGTCATCTTTCATTGGGTCAAGAACTACGTTGAATTCAATACCGTTAACTGAGATATACCTAGCAATCTGACCTTCGTCAAGAGCAATACTTCCGTCACTTCTCTTGATATGATGGTCACTTTGTAGATAATTAAATCCACTCAACTTGTCAGAAGCAGCTTTATGGAATTCGTACAGTCCCCACTCTCCAGTAGACAGTACAAACTTTCTGCTATCTTCTTTCAATTTACCAACAGACATCTGCATAGCAAAGTCAGTTAGTGAGTCCAAATTGAATTTGTTGAAATACATCAGGTTTCCACCGTCCATTTGTTCTTGAAGACCAAATCCTGCACGGATTGTGTTTCCTGATTCACCCCTATGCTTGTATTGACCATCAGCACTCTTGTTAGACTTACCATGCATCAACAGTCTAGCAATGTCTTGCCTACACTGTTTCAGGAAGTCCCAGCCAAGTTTGTCAATCCAACGAGTCTGCATTTTACCTTCTTGGTCAATAAATGCAAATGCCATAGGATGATTTTTTCCTTTAGTAATCATGTTACCCGGAACATCGTAGTTCTTACGAATAACAGAAGTTACATTTTCCATCATAAATGGGCTGGCATGGTGAACAGTATTACCTCTCTTAGAGAGTTCGTGTTCTACCAAACCGAATTCCTCTGACCAGCGAGTACCAGCTGCTAGTTCAGTAGGCGGAACAAAGGCTTCGTCGTCTCCACTCCATAGAACAACTCTGTATCTCCATCCACCGTCTGTATGAATAGGATCTGACTGTACTCTAATAGAGAATGCGTCAGGATTTTCACCTACAATTACAGAAGTAGCTTCGAAATACCGTTCTGGGAAGAACATATAAAACTCACTTCCACCAAGACCCGGACGGTCTGTAGCGTCAATCAAGTTACTAAATGCTCCCGTCATAGAAGCTCCGTTAAGAGGGATATTCCTCTCATCGGCTCCGTGAAGTAGCCAACGATAGGGGCCTTCTTCGTCTAGATAATCTACAGGGAACTGGTTAATGAAACTGACAATATTGTCAGCACCATGATTAACCTCATAAACACGGTTGATCACCTTGCTTATGTATTGAGGTTCATGCATACCCAACCACCCGAGATGAGATTCTCTGGTTAGACCCGACCAATATTTTTGGTCTGCAATCTGAAGTTTACTAATTTTATCCATAGTTTATTGAAATTTAGAATGTGCGTCTTTATGCTAATCCTCTCATTGCGTCAATGTTTCTTTTAACTTCGTCATCAGAGTCGTTTCCAGATCTATACGATCCTGCTCTGGTTCTCTGACTTGTTTTATTCAATGACTCTTTTAGTTTATTTACAGTATCTGTCTTCATTCGTTTAGTAAGTTTATCCCACTTACCTTCAAATACTCCAATATCATCTAATGCAGCAATCACTGTATCAAACTTGAAAGGATCTTTTTGTCTTTTGGCCCAAATAGAATTAAGAGGTTGGCCGTTCACCTCTGTTACAGGCTTTGTTAGTTTGTCAATAAGTCCCTGTTTCTGCTTTTTATTAAGAGGCATTCCGGGAACTATCTCTTCTAAATCTTGAACACGTTGCTTAAAATCTTCTAAATCTTTTTTAGCTTGTTCTCTGGCCTGTACTTCCTGCTGCTTAGCTTGCTCTTTCTCAGCTTTGGTTTGCTCGTCATAATGATTTCTAAGATCTTCCAAAGCTTCTTTAGCTTCATCTATATCTTCTCCAAGACTTACAGCTTGATCAACTAGTTTATCAATCTTCTTGTCACTAAACCTAGTTGTAGCTTTGTATCTCTGCCTAATCAAGTCTTTCCGAAGATCTTCGTTGTTTTCATCTTCAATTTTATCTTCAGAAATCTGCTCAAGATTTTTTCTAGAAGAAGCAAGACTTTTAGCTGCCTCAGGGGAAACCCCCGTATCTAACATATCAAGATACTCTTTGACATCTTGGTCGTAAGTATCGAGAATCTCATTACGGATTGCCTCTGATTCTTTGTTCCATAGATGTGAAAGAGCTGCTTCATCGCCTTCTTCTGCTACTTTTTGTTTAAACTCATCTTCGTCAAATGAGGTGAGATTCCCCTGCTCTGATAGGTGTCTGGCAAAGAGAAGAGTAGTAGATTCGTCAATGTCGTCGGAAGACTTTCCATCTTGATTACTATCATGAGCAGGGGGCTCACCCGATTTTGTTGTGACATCTTCCTTTGACTCTACTGAGCCTTCTTCTTCTCCAGTATTAAATTCTTCAGTTTCTTCGTTATCTACTTGGGCTTTTAAAGCCTCTTCTAGATCAACTTCGGGACTTGGTTCTTTCGGATCTCCGTCTCCCGAATCATCGGAGTCCTCTTTAGGTTTAGAAGTTTCGCTCCCAACTACTCCTAATTCTGGAGCGAATAATTCTTCTAGATTTACTTCTTCTTTTGCCATGATTCTACTTTTCTCTTTAAAGTTACACAAAAATAATACTTTCCTTTAAAAAATACAAACAAAATAGCTGTTATTTGTTTCTAGTATAGCTTAAATCTAACTCTTAGGATTAGGTTTTCTATTATTGCTACTTTGTTTAGAAGCTACATTTTTCTGTTTTGCTACAGCTGCTTTTACTTTTTCTCTCTGCATAGCTGCCTCATCCTTAAGCTTTTGGATCTCTTTCTGAGCTTCTATTTTCTTTTTCTCTAGTTCTAACTTCTTCTTTTCCAACCGTTCCTTAGAAGATATTTCTTCTTTCTTAAGGGATTTTTCAGTTTTAAGTTTCTCTTTTTCAAGCTCTGTTTTGTCTTCGGTTTCCTCAGTAGCTCTGTCTTCAATTTCCATTTGTTTAATTTCGATCTTAGTTTGAGCATCTAATTCAGCTTTATACCTATCAAGCTCTCTATCAAGTTCCGCTTCTTGTTGTTCAATGTCAAGCTTAAGCATTTCAATTTCCTGTTCTGCTGCATTAGCTGCTTGTTCTGCTTCTGCTTGTTGTTGCTGCATTAACTCAGCTCTCTCTCTAATTTGTCTTTCATATCTCTTAATTTTCCTATGAAGATCACCAACATTTTTAGTTCTATACAACTCAGCAACCATATCCATAGTAGCTCCATTTTGCATCATTGGTTGGGCAAGAGCTCTAAGTTGTTCCATTATGTTGTCGTTTTCACTATCAGAAGCAAGATACCCACCATAAGCACTTTCTTTGAACAATTTACTGTCAAAATCTAAAAGAGCTTCGGTCTGGTCGTCTAATACAAAAGATCTTACAAATGATTTATCACTCCAAGCAACTTTAGCTGCTTCAAGTAATACTTCTAGAGCTCTTAATCTGGTATCATCATGAATACCGAACCACTTTTCTGTAATATGAGAAGACTGCATTACAGCTCTTTCAACTCCACCGACAGTTTCTCTGTTGTCTACAGCTCCCTTTCTTTGGGGTGTAATTCCTGTAATCTCATCAACTCGTCTTTCAATAAATGCAAGAATCTCAACGTTTCTCTGTATAAAATCTGCATCACCAATTTCAGTTTGATTTCCTGTTTGCGACATAGAGCCTGCAAGTTTACCCTGTGCAACTCCTCTCTGTCCTTCATTAAAAGGATCTTCAAACATCAGATTCATATTATACAGGTAATATAACCATTTTTCTACGGGCCATCCATCAGGCTTCAATGACATATTCATTTTACCCACTTTACCAATATACTTAGAAAGAGCCAGTTCTGTACGATTCATAATTTTATTGTACAAATACTGGTACTCTTTAGTCATATCTACCATAGACCTAGCTTGGAAAGAGCTGATATTAAACGAAGTTCCTACAATACCGGGGTTAGCCGAAGCAAGACTGTCGGGATGTCTAACCTGAAGTTGTACGGGCTGTAGTTTAACATAAATATCATCAGCAATTCTAGTGCCTTCATACCATTCTGTAATCCAAGTAGTTTCAGCTTGTTCTCCTAATTCTTCTTTTACTTCATATTCTGCGGGAAATATATCTTCTACATATTGATCATCTTCATCGTAATAAGAAACTAATTTAACTTCTCGCATCCCTTTCCAAACAACTCTGGTAACTCTAACATTGCCTTCCTGATCGAATGCTCCACCAAAATAACTGTTTCCTGTTTTTGTAGCTTCCAGAATAGAACCTATTCCTACACTTTCTACAAGAGAATCCAGAGAATAGGGTTCGTTAGAAATCTGTTTATCAAATCCTAAAGACTTTTGAGCCCCAGCATGATAATGAATTCCTCCTTCTATTTTCTTAATGTCAGAGCTAGAAAGAAAATCTCTATATCTATCAATACATTCTCCCGGGGGAAGATAGCCATCTTCTGCAATAATTTCGTTGTCTTCTATCTTATAACTTTCTCCGCCTCTTAGGGTATAAAAATTAATAGGGTTCCCTCTTCGTAAGACGGGTTCCCTACCTATAATATCAATTACATAAATTTCTTCGGCTACTGCTAATAAATCCTCGAATCCTCTACTAAACTCTTCTTTAAGATTCTGAGAATGATATAGATACTGAATAGTTTGGTTAGCCATTCTTTCCCTAACATCTCTAAAATCGTGAGTTTTCCATTCTTCAAATTCCTGCAATTTAAGAGAAATTTGTTGTTCATCTGCAATCCCTTTAGTGACCAAGTCAATAGCTATCCTGTCAAACTCTTCATTTATTTTAGCCATTTTTTCATTAATAGCATCAAAGCTACTAACTACAAACTGTGGCCTAAACTGTCGTTTTCTTTCTTCTCCTACCAACAAATTAATGTTAGGATTTACTAAAGGATAGTTTCGATACTCTGATGGAGTGTTTTCAAACCGGATATCAAAAGGATCTGTAGCTCTTTTAGCTTCTACAGGATCAACTACGTTATTAAGAAGATTGTAGTTAACAATTTTATTTTTTCTAGGAGATCTTACAGAACTCCCAAAATTATCTTTGGACCACCCCGAGATACTTGCCCCAGCATCTACACAGTCTTTAAAAAACTTCTTTGTTTTCTCTCTTGTAGATCTCTTTTGATATGGGAAAGAAGAGGGTGATAATGCGGTTTTTAGTGATGTCATAATAATATATTATAGGTGTCCAAATATACAAAGATTTATTGATAAAATCAAATTAAATTAAGCTTATTATAGCGTTCGTTAAAATGCGGACACATTTCCATAAGGGTTCCCTGTACGTTTAAAGAACGGATCATCTTTAGCAATACTCGAAGTCTCCGTAGTTCCTTCAGTATCCATTCGTTCCATGTCAGCTCTTAAGATGAAGAGCATGCCTGCAGCAGATACCCGGTCAGCGTTTATATCAGGATGCCACTGAATTAACTCTTTAATATACCCTATACTTCTAAGCTTCTGTAGATTCATTAAGGGGGGGAGTTCGTTTCCTTCTTCGTCTTCTCCTCCTGTGCCATAAGCATTAGATACTAACCAATCTGCCTGAAGTCTTCTGCCCCAAGCATTTATAGCTACTCCCGAATTAGTTCCTTTCTTCTTATTGCCGTAATTATTCTGAATCTTTGCTAAATTTTTGTCGGCTAAGATTTCAGGATTGTCACATAAATAATTTAACTGGTTCTTATTAAAGAAGTACCCATATAACCCTTTTTTATCATTTTCATAGTTAGCTATTGCATTGTAGTATTTAAGAAGTCTCAAACAAATCTCATAGAATTCATTGGCTGTAGTAGGTCTTCCTGTATACTCAGCAACAATTCTGTCGGTTAATCTATCTAGTATTAATATAGAACCTAAAGAATTTGTGGTAGAATGATCATCGTCATACGTATCAATACCTGCAATATATCTGTATTTTGGAACATATCCTGTACTTAATCGCTGGGGCGGTTCGAAAATTTCTATACACCCCTCTTTATTTAAATTATCTTTTATAGGATAATCTCGTATAGGAGTCTTATCTTCTTGGTACACAAAATCAACTACTCCGTCTCCGCTTACTTTCAGTCGTCCAGTATAATGACTACTTACAAACCTACTCATGTGAGGAGCAATTTCCGATAAATAATCTTTCAGGTCTTGTGTAGGAAAGATACTTCCCTCAATTCTAAGGACAGCATGTTGAGGAGTAATCGGAGCTTCTGCTTTTTCGTGAACTAAATCATTTGGATCAGAAGAAGAATTTCTAACCTTTTGCCAAGAATAGAGTATTTCTACCAAAGCTTTAGTAACATCTGAGTTACCATTTTTATCAAAACAACCTTCTCTATTTAAATACTCTGGGGCAAAGAATGCGCATTCAGAATGTCCTTTACTCTCGTCAAACACATTTTTAACAGCTAAAATATTATAAGCTCCCGGACTATAGAAGAAAGCTTCAGCTGCCTCAAAATCAGCACCCTCTGTTCCGCCTGTTCCGGCAGTAACCATGAATCCATAAGTATATCTACCCTGCTCCACTGATTTACGGGCAATTCCCCAAGTCTTCTTTAGCCCGGGAAAAATCCCACTCTCGTCAAAAAACAGGAGTTTACCACGTTTACCCCGACCTTTATCAGGCTCGTTCTTACAGGTAACTCCAATAACTTCAGCCATAAAACCTCTCTCTGTTTTATGGGTAGTATCTTTATAAGATGCACGTTTATGCATCTCTGTATCTTTATAATCTCTGGGTTGAGTAAAAGGAGTATTAGAGTCAATGAAGTTAATATTAGACCAAGCTTTGGATAGAATACCATCTCTTGTTAAATACTCAGTTTCAGAAGCGAAAGCGTAAGACTTACTAGCTCTATGTATAAAATAATTACGAGCCATCATTCCTCCGCCCTTAAAAGAATAGCCCCTACCTCTGGTTTTTAAGACAGAGCCGTGCTTACCCTGTCTCATAGCTTGATCTACATAATGAAAGAACAAATAATCTCCATCATATACGTTAGGAAAATCTTCTACTCTTTCAGCCTGAATACCTTCAAGTTCTTCATTCTCAAGGTAGTCAGCAACTATTCTATTTATATCCCCTTTAGTATTTTTATTAAGCTCTCCTTCTTCGTACTTTTCTATCTCTTCTACAATAAGAATGGGGGAGTAGTTTAGATAAAAATAGTAATATCCGGGAATCCATTCTCCATCTGAAGGACGAACTAATCCTTCTTTACATCTTCTTCTCTCTTCGTCCCAAAATTTTCTATACTCTGAGCCCGGAGCTGGGTTTGGGTATATATCTGTATATCTTCCATACTTTCTAAAATAGTCAGCTCTTTCAGTAAAGAAATCCATATTCTCCAGAATATGGGGCTTTGTAACATCAACTATAATTCTCCCTTTTCTGTCTTTAGGAAGATTACGAGCTTTAGCTCTCTTGGGGTCCAAAAGATTCTGAATAAACTCTACTTCACTAATATAGTGAAAAAAGTCTGTCCTAGATCGCTTATCTAGGACATTAAGAAATTCCTCTGTTACAGGACTATGTAGATTATTTGTCTCTAATAATTCAGTCTGCATACATTCCTTTTTCTCTACCTCCTCTAAGTTTATTATCAGTTTCCTGCTCCTTTTGAACAGCTTCTTCCAAAGCTTTCAGTGAATCCAGTATTGCAGGAATTTGTTTAATCGTATCAGCGTATTTTTTAATATCGTGCTTGGGTCTTACTTTTCCTGATTTAGCATCAACTTCTACATCATCAAAATTGACTTCTCTCAGATATCTGGATAAGTTAGAAATACCATAGATAGCGTCATCCAGAAGTACCAGAGAAAAAGTTTTCTGTCTTTCCTTATAAAAAGCCTGAGCTTCTCTCACTGCTTTATCTGGTTCCCAGTTTTCATCTTTAAACACATGTTTAGCTACTTCTTTCTCCCGTAATGTAATATCAGGTATATTGTAGAAATCAGATTTATAGTCAGTAGTAAAATAAGTAAAGGCCAACTCATTTTTAGCTTGAATTTTATTCTTAGATTTGTCTCGGTTCCAAAGCTTTCTAAAAGGTTCTAATGTATAAGCTATAGGATCTATACTCACATTATACTTCTCATCTATCTGAAAGAGCTTCATTTTCTTCTTTTAATTTAGTAAATAATTTCTTCTTATAATCAGGGCAATAAAATATTCCAAACCCCGGTAATCGGATACTGGGAAAGTACAAAGTATCCCTGTCAGATTTTTTGCCAATAACATCTGCTACAAATTTATCCTGACAAGAAACTATCTCTTTCACTTGTGCAAGATTTATACCGTATTTTTTTGCAATTTGCTTTTTTAAATTTTCTTCTTTTGTCATTCTATACCAAGTTCAGCCATTTCTTTTTTCCACTCTTTTTGACAAGCAAAACAAAGAGGTTGTTTCTCTTGATTAAGAAGTCCATCTACTTGTACAAAAACATCTGCTCTTTTTTTAACACCAAGAGGCTCACACTTAAAGCAAAAATGTTTTCTTGCATTAGGATCTGATTTCATAGTTATCTAGGTATTGCACTAATTTTCTTTTTATTCTTATATTTAACTCCAGATTTTCCTCTGGATACAGCTCTACAATAACTGCACCTATACATTTGATATCTAACTGCTTGAGTATAAACATACCCTTCTTCTAAAAAAAGAACACTGCGTCCACAGTGTGGGCAGTGTGCGTCAGGACTATCAATATATAAGTCAAGATTGGGGTGACCTTTAACCCAAGGTCTAAGTTTTAGATACACGTCCTCTAAAACATAAACATCCTGAATATTGTAAGCTTCCATTTCTTCTAAGGCTTCGGGGTCTCCATTTTTACATTTAGACCATAATTCAAAAGAAGTATAAGACTTTCCTTCGAGTTCTAAAATTTCTGCCAAACTATCCAAACTATTTCTCGAAAAATCAAATTCTTTTCGAGCTACTTTCAGTGTGTCTAATTGTTTATAGAAGTTTGGGGGCATCATATCATGTACTAAAAACCTACTTCTAATTCTAGATAAATCGAATTTATCTCCATTGTGAGCTATTACAACATCTGCTTCATCTAATAGTAACCACAACTTTTCTACAATTCGTTTATCGTCCTCACTAACAGCTTCTTCAGGAGTTAATCTCTCCGACATTACATTACCATCATACAGCCATTTAGCTGCCCATGTAAGCATATACCAATTAGATATAAGCTGTGCAGCAAAAATATTCTGTTTCCACAGTCCCCATACATAAGCTTCTAGTGGAGCAGTTTCAATATCGAGTATTAAAATTTTAGCTCCGCTGGATACAACTGAAGTATCTGACTCAGAATCTTCTCCTAGGTTTTCTAGGAAATCTGCTGTAACCCAGTTACCACCAGCACATTGTCTATTTAGTTTATTAATAATTAATCTGATTGACTCTCTGTGAACTTTCTCTGCTTTAGCTGCTTTTCGAATAGAAGGATAAGACGCTAACACTTCATCTGAGTCAGGTTTAACTTTAAATATTGCATTAGGCTTCATAAAGTTTATTTTTCGTCTTTAAAATTGATCTTAAAATGATCGGTAGGAGGAAGAATATACTTTGCTACTATTTCTTTTTTAGTAATAAGTCCTTGTTTTCTAAGATTCATCATTACATTATAAACAGTATCAATAGATACATCTCCTAAAAGAGTACAAATTTCTACCCTAGTGTCATAAGCAAAAATAAGCTGATTCCTTTTGTCTTTTGGGATATCAGCATATTTATCGTTATAATAATACAGTAAGATTGCAAATACTTCTAACTCTCTATTTCTTAGTCTGTTAAATGGAGCAACAGAAGGATTAGTAAGACTTGCCAAAATTTGTAAAATCGTTAAATACTTCTCATACTCTCTTTGCCTGATAGTTATTTCCATCTCTGGTTAATTTAAGATAATTACAAATATACAATAAAATTTTAAGAAAGTCAAGTAAATAATAAAAAAAGTGCCCCAAATATGAGGCACTTTCTCTCTCTCTTTGTCAGACTAAAGTTCTACTCTAACTCTTTTAGTTCTTTTTCAATGGCTTCAAGTTCGTCAAAACATTCCTTACGTTTTTCTGAATAATGAGCCATTAGATCTGTATACACTCCTCTCCATTTCTCTTGTTGAGCTTTTTCTTCTAAAAGTCGTTCTTTCTTATACTCCGGTTTCTCGACTATGTCATACTTTGATGTATCTACTAGTTCCATAGTACCTTCATTTTCAGCTTCTAAATCTTCTTCTAGCCCAATAAGAGTGCCACTGTAAAGATAATTTAGGTTTAATTCCATAATTTTGTAATTTAAGTTAGTAATTAAAAAGTAATTGTTTTACCATTTAAAATATCCAGATAAAGTCCAGAATTATCAGGATCTTGTGAATAGTAATTGCCTCCAATTTTAAGAGGTACTGCAATAAAATTATCCGCATCGTCTTCATCTATTAAATCGTGAGCAACCATTAAATCCGCAATAATATGAATTATATTATGTAGATCAAAAGACCGTTTGGAGTTTCTAACAGGATGAAAACCAATAACTAATGGTTTTGGATGTTCCCGTAAGTTAACTCCTTCAAATGCTTTTTTAAAAAGATTTGGTCTGGTTTTATATTCTATAACTTGTTTTTTACTAACAGAATAATGCTGTACTCCTATTTTTTGTAAATACTT
>Ga0207421_10005610_pt1 | contig 14018 bp, 25 predicted proteins | sample SodLakKL_010_SED_4_FD_187542 | JGI IMG/M metagenome (GOLD analysis project Ga0207421, IMG submission 187542) | Alkaline sediment microbial communities from Lake Tanatar, Kulunda Steppe, Russia - 8KL_010_SED (SPAdes) (version 2) | ecosystem: Environmental > Aquatic > Non-marine Saline and...
AGGAGTCAGCTCGTCGGGGTTGCTTATATTTTCGGTTAACTTGAGGTTTCCCTCTATTGTATATGTACCCGTATTTTCCCCATCGTAATCGCTTTCCAGCCACTCAACCTTTAAACTTGTAGTATCGGTATACCCTTCCTCTTCCGTTTTCAGTTCTACCTCAACTTCACTTGGCAAATAGACTCCAGTAAAAGTGGTACCGTAACCTACACTTTTGGAATCAATTGTATCTATATCTGTAATTACTGATTTTTTGCGGGAAAATACAGCAACTGCTCTTTCAAACCATTCTATAGTAATTTCAGTAGATATCTCGTGGGGATTTTCTACATTACCTTCCCAGTGGCTAAACTCCCAGGCCTTATGTGGTGTGGCCTCAAGGCTTACCGTATCACCCTTGGGGTGATGATAGGAATCCGCCGGAGGGTCAACCTCGCCCTTACCGTCGACTTCCACGGTAAGAGCATAGTCCGTTTTTTCATCCTGTATTTTCTTCTCATCTACAGCCATCTAATCACCTTCTTTGTATATCCAGCTATTATGTTAAACATGAAAATAAAATGTTAAATGTCAAGCCATTTCTCATGATCTTCCGAATAGGCAAAGAGGCTTCTGCCCTCAAAATCGGAGTGCATAAGCTTAAAAACTTCATCAAAAACCAGATCGAGCTTATGGGACGACGTTAAATTATCATCCTCATATACATAATCTCTGTTGGGAATAATAAAATAATCCACCTCTTCTTCATCTTTTACTACATACTCAACCACTAACTCTTCGCCGTCCTCTATATCATCGGTTAAAATTTCTATTTTATTATCTTCGCTGTTATAACCCCAGTCTTCCGTATCCAGCTCAGAAAATATCTCTTCTGTATCAAAATCCTCCAGGGGCTTTTGCTCAAGTATTATGGCCGTCCAACCGTCCTTGCCTTCGGGATATTGTCTTTCCAGTTCTCTTATGCTGTAGAAAAAACCCTGAAATTCCTGTATGTCATCGCTTATATTATCTACATAATCCACCGTGGCAAACTCATAGCTGTGCTGTTCGTTACCGTGATTCTTTAAATCTTGTACTTCCTCTTCCAGGTCATATATTTTATGGTGATGACTCTGGCTCCATTCCAGAATCCAATTTATAGCCTCAACTATAGTCTCTACATCAAGACCTTTTATATCATCAAACTTGCCTACTGTATTTATAAATTCATCTTTGCTGACAGCATTTTCAGAAATAAACCAGTCAAGCTCACTCCAGCTCCTGCTGCCGTCGCCTATCTTTATACTTTTTCTGTTTAAATCAAGCCCGACTTCACCTGCAGCCAACACGGGATCATACTTCTCCCAGTTTTCTGCCGTATCGCGCCTTAGTATTATTCTCTGTGCCAACGCAAATCACACCTCCCCTAATCGCTTATCATGGCGTCGCCGCCGTTGATTTTTTCGCGAGGTATATACCTACTGTCGGCTCTGCCGCCTTCTAAATCAATATTGCTGAATAAGCCTTCTGCAGCCAGCGTTAACTTTCTGTTTAATTCCTCCACGTTTTCCTGCATATCGTTGATGTCTTTTGCCGTAATGAGGCGGCTTACCGTAGTACCTTCAGGCCACCTTCGCATAGAGCCCTGCACACCCCTGATAAGACCGCTTAAGGTATCTCCATCTTTTATATGATATAGTATGGTTTCAAAATTTTGCCTGTCAAACTGATGGTATATAGTTATCATATTGGGCGGCTCGGGCAATAGCTTTTCCCCATTTTCTACCTGCAGTTCCGAGTCCTCCAAATTAAAATCGGAAGAAAGCTCGGACACAGGTGTGCCGGGCTTCACGTCGTACATATTATTTAAATCTACGTCTACTGTTTTGGGAGGAATTACAATGTATTTTTTGTCCGCCTCGAACTCAAGCAAATGGCTAATAATTAATTGGTCTTGATTGATATCGTATATGTACTGTTTTTGATCCAGCCACTCATAGGAGTCATAGTCGGGTGATTCCGGTCTGTATTCAACAATATACTTCTCTTCGGTCGAAGTTACCTCACCGGTATATATCCCTATTTCGTTATTTTCCTCATCATATACCCAATCATTTTCATCTAATAATCTGTAATTTTTGTCTGTCACTGCTATCACCACCTCACTGCTATCACCACTTTGAGGGAATAGATAGTGAACCTCTCCCCCCAAATCAAAAACAAGATTTGGAGGGAGCTTCTTTCCTAATGTGGTTAACATCAGTACTAGAAGTCCCTTGCTTTATATATACTAAGTAAGCTATATATTACTAGAGAGATTTAAGCGAAGTTTATAGTTTAAGTTTCCTCTGCGAAAGCAGATTACCTTATTCGCTATGGTTGGTCCACGAAACCAATATCCCTCACCATACCAAATGGTTTGGGAGTACCATTAGCTTACGACACCCTGAATATTTTACACGAACAGGGATTGGTGTTCGTAACCTCCAATATTCACCTGGCGACTATAGTACAAGGGGTCGAACCCACTGAGAGTGAGTTGACATTACTATTTTTTAACCCTGCACTATAGTTAGTATATCACAGTATTTTAAATAAAATATCGAAAAAAATAACAAATAGGCCGGAGAATGAAAAATAATAATATAATATATTATATAACCCATCCCCCGACCCAAATTCTGATGTTAATTGACATTCAATAATTACACTTTATCAGTTTTCTAATTTATAAGCCATGCCCCTGTTTTTGATATTTTTGTTTAATAATGCACTAATTACAATTCTAATTATGTTCTATACTTTAACCACCCGCTCTGCCTGTGGGCCTTTATCAGTTACCTCCACTTCAAATTCTACTTCCTGTCCATCTTCAAGGTTTTTAAAACCTTCCTCTTCGATGGCAGAAAAGTGCACAAAAACGTCATCCTCTTCACCTTCGCGTTCGATAAAGCCAAAACCCTTCTGAGTATCAAACCACTTAACTGTTCCTGTTTCCATAGTGTTGCTTATTCCTCCTAGTGTAGTATTAATTTGGGATCGATCTTTAGTAATTAAGAAATGGTTCTTGATTAAATATTCCTGGTTCCCAAACTTTAAAAGTTAAAAAATAAAATTAAATTTTTTGCAACGCATAACTGGGGTTATTGTCTTTATCAAAAGTTAAATATTTAAACTCGTAATCATGCTCTACGCAAAACTCTCTAACTGCTCTCTTTACACCATACTTATAGCCGCTTCCCTCATCACCATCTGTGTAATCATGTCCGGCTATATAACCATTGTTCTTTACCTTATCGGCCGATACCATAAGTTCTTCTTTTACCTGACTGTAATCATGTAATGTATCTATATAAACCCAATCAAAAAAATTATCCGAAAAATTATTTAATGCCACAACAGAGTCTTCTTTAATTAAATTAACCCTGCCAAAATTAATATCTTCTGCAAACTTCTCTTTAACCTTTTGGTATCTACAATTTCGATAGCTATGTTTCCTATCACTATCTTCCCAATGGTCTACCAGGTATAATGTTTTAGGGTTATTTATATCAAGTATTTTTCTGGTATATTTGCCGATATGCACACCAACTTCTGCTGCCCTGCTGCGTTTGGGCAGCTTATCCATCAGGTGCATCCTATCAGGTAATGCTTTTAGATTTTTTAGATGTTTATTTTTCAAACAATGCTCTTTTGTTTCTATTTCCCGAAGCCATTTATTTGCCATATCAATCATCCTCTATTTTGTCTGCAACTTCGCTTACAACTTTGCTCATATCAAAAGTCTGCTCTCCCATAATCCAATCGCTTTCTTCAGAAATATTGACTATCAAATTACCGTTAGTGTGTGCATTAACTATTTTCTTGAATATATATGGGATTCCGGCATCATAACTTTCCCCAATTTCCAGATTTTCTATATTTTCTATGCCGATATCGTCTACCGTACTTATAGTTACATCAGTAACCAGCTCAATTTCTTTATTGGCCTCATTGTGTATTGCCTCAGCAACTGCAGCAAAAATAGACAGGGCTAGAAGCACAAAAGAGTCATACTGCTCATCGTCCTGGTAAAAAGCATGGTCAAAGCTTTCCAAGTGTTTTTCGAACAAGCCGATAGCCCTGTTATCTTTTCTATTGGGCATTGGACTTTCATCTTCTTTGTTGTTAAATACCGAAACCATCTCATCTATCAAATTTTGCTTTGTGTTATCGGAGTCCAAAATATATCCACCCTTTTATTTTATATGGTAAATAAAATAAAATTACAAGTTAAAAACATTTGACATAGGAGTTAGAATAATAACCGGGACCTCCAGGAGTACAGTGGCCTTTGTATAAATCGTCTAAATCATCTTTTCTCATGATCATCTTCTTTTTTACGCATTTTTGCAGAAATGTTTCTATCTCCTGCTCCAATTTTTCTATGCTCTCATTTTCTTTGAGCCTGCCCGAAAATCTTTTTTTAAATTCTGCCCTTACAGCTGCCTTTAGATTGGCATCTGCGTAGGTAAAAAGATTATTTTTATCGATATTTATTTCATAGCTTCCATTTATTTTTTTAACATTTACGTCAGGATACTTTCTTTTTTCGGGCAACCTTTTATTGGTGATATTACCCCTCCCGAAATGAAGGTTTGTGTATTTATCATGTTTCAAGCTCTAAAATTGGACATAGTACCCCTTAAGTTTTCCCCTTCATTATATAGTGTGTGCAAAAATCGGCGAAAAATGCCCCTAAATTACCCAAAAACGGAAAATTAATTAAATTATTTTTTTCACAAAATGTTATTCTTCTACTCAAATATATTTTTTAGCTCATCCACTTTATCATTTTTATCATTACTATTCTTTTTTAATCTAACGGCAACTCTTTCTACTTCATTTAGTATATCGGCAGGGGCATACCTATAGTAAATTAGCATATCTTCTGTTCTGTCCAAAAACTTTATTTCATAATTATTATTTTTCATGAGATATGCCCCCTGTTTAGCATTTGTTAACTTACTAAATATCAATTCTAAATATCGATTCCCTGCTTTTTAAAGTAAAGATCAAGAGCAGCCCTTACTATCTCGCCCTGGCTCACCTCAGTGTTATTTGCTATATACTCCAAAATCTCATGCTGTTTTTGAGCTATATATAATGTTTTTTGTTTTTTGCTGCGGGGAGGGCCGCCCATTTTATTTATTACCTTACTCAAAGCATCCTCAGCACTTGTATTGGACTCAATAGATGATTCAACGGATTGTATAGGCTGTGCGTTCTCCTGGGAAGGGGTTTGATCATTTTCCTCTTCTGATATGTCTTTATTGCCTGTAAGATCAAGGTTGTTTTTCAAATCCTGCAGATCTTTATCAAGCGCAGTATTAGTCTCCTCTTCAGCCAATGTTCTCCACCACCTCTTTTATGATTTTAAAAAACTGCCGCCCGGCTTCATTATCATACTCGAATACAGTTTTGCCGTGCCGTCCGGCCTCTGTGATCTTTACCCTTCTGTGCACGGGGCTGGTTACTAAAGATTTGGTATCCTCCACAAAATCCTGCAATAATTCGAGAACCCTTTTTGATTCGTTGGTGCGGGCATCGTACATATTGGGAATGATAAATGATATTTTCTCCAGCGGCTGATCTAAATTATTCAAATAACGAAACATATTGCCCACACCTTTAACAGAAGCGCCCTCTACCTGTACCGGCATGATTATTTTATCCGTGTAATCAATTACGGCATCGTTAACTATGTTTTTGGTGGGAGCACAATCAACAATTACAAAATCATAACCCATAGAGCTTAGAGATGATAGCTTATTTTGGAATAAGTCCATGTGCGGTATACTGGTTTTATTAAAATAATTGACCAATTTTTCGTGATCCCTGTTGGATAGCAGATCGAGATTTTCCCGCGCATTTACCACACAATCCCCAAGGGTTATGTTATTGCTGCCGGTAAAGTATTCCGATAGTGATTGGTTAAGATCTCTCTGCGAGATGCCCAAAAACATAGAGGAGTCATTCTGATCATCCAAATCCAGAAGTAAAATCTTAAAATCCATTTTCGCCAGCCCGTGTGCAAACTGCACCGCCGTGGTCGACTTACCGACTCCGCCCTTGTTATTGATTACGGCAAATTTCTGCACCCAATTTGCCTCCTCACCTATTTGACCTTTATTAAATTATCAGCCTTTGGTGCATTTGGTGTATTATATTATAATCACATGTTAATTGCAAGTGCATTTGGTTTATAAATCAATTGTATAGTAATTATAATTATATTGCCATTAGATGATTATTGGCTAATAATTAAACTTGTAATGTAATTATAATTATAATGCAATTGGAAGGTAATTGGTTGATAATTATATTTTCGCTGCATATTACACTCAACACATCTCCGAAAAAAGAAGAGGCTCTTAAGGGGGTAAATTTAAAATTCTATATATATGCTATGCATAATATTATATTATATTTAAGAGCTAGATTTGGGGCACTCAGGCGGCTCAGAGAGCAAGTCCGTGTAATAGGCCTATCCCAAGACCACATAATAGGGGCAATAGAGGTGGTGAAGCTTATTTTGCGCAATTTTAGGCCTGGAGTAAAAAATCACCGGAAAATAGTTGTATTATAATTATATTGTAATTGCAAGGTAATTGTGAGGTAATTGCATATTACGTGTACTCATATTACAAGTTTATTGTCCGTATAATTGTATTGCCTAATCATTGTACGATAATTGTAATTAATCATCGCCGCCGTGATAAAATCTAATGGATTGAACTTCAGAGGCAGTGTCGCCGTCATCTCTTTCCCAGATACCCATCATTGCATGCACACCGTCCTCTTCATCAAAATCAAAAGGGGAAGTGTCGGTTCTAATTTCATCGTATTTGTCCGGATCATTCTGCCGGAAAGAATGCCAGTTCGACATCTCCTCGTACCTATTTGTATAAAAATCATTAATTTCCAGCCAGCTTTCAGCCTCTTCCTTGCTCCAGGTTCTGTCGTAGTCATTATTATTATTTGCTTTGATTATGCCCTTTTTCTGCTTTTCTTTAATCTCCTCTAAATCATTACCTTCAATAATCAACCCTTCGCCCTGCCTGGTGTTAAAATTTTTCTCCATAATATTTCCTCCATTTTAAGCATTAAAATTTTAATTAGATATAAGATAGTTGAACATATTTATATGATGTATTTCTGCATCTATAAGCGCCTGATAAAATGCAATTAAATCTTCATGATTTGCCCTATTTTGTGCTGTAGTATAGAAAGCTGCGGCATCCTGTTCGGCCCTCCGGGCTTTAAGAAATATTTCATCGTGAGTTTCGGGAAGCTCCAAACTGTCATATTCGATATCTTCCGTATCGGGGTCTACACCGAGCACTGCTGCAGCCTCATCAAGATGATAGGACTCATGCCTTCTACCATATCGATAATACCCCTCAAGATCATAATCGCCCTCATCATTGGCCATATCCTCAGCTTCCTTATAAAATTCCATATTTGCTTTTTCTAAGCCAAAAGTAACCAATAGATCCTCTTCCTCAATTTCACTTAATCCTTCTATGTCGTAATGAAAAAATCTATCGGGAGATACCATAAATATGCCGGAGGCGCCACAATAAGGACAAACTGTGACGTTTTCTGCCACCTCATGCTTGCAGAATAGACACCTAAAAAGAGTAAAGCTTTCATCGCCAAGCTGCTCATTTTTTAACACGGACTGTCGTTTTTGTAATTTGCCTACCTCTTCAATGCTCAACTTCTTATTTTTCGCAAAATCAAATGACATCAACAAATCCTCCAATTAAAATCATGCTAATAATTAAAATCATGCTAATAATTTTTGCTTCATATATTGTCCAAAATTTTTTTTAATTTATTTGCGGCATATTTTCCATCATCATTTTTATTGTTGTATATTTTGTAAAACTCAACATTGTCCATAACTTTTAACTGATGACACACATAGTTTTTAATTTTACCTGCTTCTAAATTTGTAATATCCAAAAATTTAGTGCGATGTGACTGTGCATTACGCCTTTTTTTGCACCTATTAGGATGAACATCAATTAATATAACCACATCAAGATCGGGAATACGAAATAGTGTTTTTTTAATAATAGAATTATCATTTATATTATACTTCAACAAAATTTCTGTAAAAACAATCTGCATAAACCCCTCATGAAAAAATAAATTCTCATAATTATATGTTTCTTTTTCAATAATAGCTTTTCCCAAATTTAAGGATTGGCATAATATTTCAAACCACATTTCTGCAAACCTTATTGATTTTTGCGATTTTTTCTGATCCCTGTTTTTCAAATTACTATCCAGTTTATAGATTATATCAATTAAATCGTCAAATTTTTCTCTACTTATATTTTCTTTATCTATTTTTATATCAGTAATTTTGTTTGTATTTTTACGACCATCAAACAATAAATTGTTTTTATAGCTTCTAACTTTATACTTTCTATTATTGGCTAATACACATCCGTCAGAACTGAAGAGGTTATTTACAATAATGGATTTACCAGATCCCGGAAGGCCAAATAGCTGAATACATCTCAAAAACCACACACTCCCCCAGTCTATTTAATATTATAGTTTATGTTTTATAGTTTTTACATTCTATATTCTATGAGGTTATATTTTTCCAAATCATCGACATCAAATATCAAAAAAGTTTGATCCTTACAGTTAGTTTTTCGATCATAGTTTATATCACCCCTTACCACCCGATTCATCAAGCCGTATGTATTTACTGCAATGGCATCGAGGAATTTATCCCTTTTTTCATCCCAAAATGCATAGACAAATAGATGGGCTGTTAGTTTGTAAAATTCACTCCTGCGATCACTGGCGTTATTCCACTCGGTGATTGTTATATCGTTAAAACCCAGAAATTCCGGAGTTCTGAATCTCTCCTGGATCGTTACACGGATGGGTTCTTTAAATCCACCCTTATCTATGCGAGCTACCCTGTCTATCCCCAGATCACCGTCAAGCGCCTCACCCTTCCTATTATGTTCCATCACCTCACCGGTATTAAATTCAAATTCTATATTTTCTTTATCTACTCCAAATATATCCGGATACAATTTTGATTGAGCGGAAAAATGGGCCCTATCGGAAAAATCGGCATATTCCTTATTGTATTTTGTGCTGGCACGAGTTTCAATATTAGCTCCCATTTTATTTATCCCCTTTGTTTTTTAAAATTTTGAGCATTATAGCCCTATTTTGTTTTCAATTTTTTAGCTTATCTTTAGCCCCATCTTTTAGCTTGCCTGCGATTATTTCACTATATGATTCATTCCGCGTTATATCATAAGCAAAAATCCCCCCCGTTATTATCGTAGCAAAGCTTGAGTGTTCTAGGTGATTGTTAATCAATAACCACACACAAACTACGAACACCAATAGGGTAAGGAGGAATTTGCCATCCAATAAGCTAATAACCCTAGCTTTCAACTCCTTTTTGACATTTTCTTCTATTTTAACATTTTCCCCTATATCATTGGACACTCTTTCACCTCCCCAATTTTTAGATTATTGCTAGAATAGCATTTGATTTGCCATATAATATTAAACCAAATGGGAAAAATAAATTGCTAAATTTAGTGTTTAATTTATGAATCCCACTATTAATTATAACACATATTATAAAGTTTGTCAAGTTTGATTTGGCAAATACAATGAAATTATTTGAGAAAATTATTTACAAAATTTCTGCTTATTTGCTCTCCCGAAATGCAAAATTTTGTATCTCGATATTTTATTATTTATATCACCTTTTACTTTAGTGAGATAAAGCGCATTAAGGGGGCAAAATAGGGAAAATTTTATGTGGGCTCCTAGACTTTTTTTTCGGACCGACTTTCAACTTTTCGGACCCCAGGGGGGTTCGGGCCGACACTCGAGAGGGTGGGGCAAAAATTATTTAAGGAGTGATACCGATGTTAAAGAAGATTTCTGACGGATTGAGAAAGGCAGCTGACAGGGTAGAGGACATTGATGGAATAAGCAAGGAGAAAGCAATGCGGGCAGTGGGTTCCAAAATAGCAAGGTTGGGTATAAAAATTAAGGTAAAAGCTAGACATATGGACAGAGAGAAAAAGGAGAAAATGGATGGGGATCTGGAGATAATTGTAGCGCACATCAATGAGGGAACTATTATTAAGCATTACTGGAAGAAGGTAGACGATCTAACGCCGGAGGAGTTCAGAGATATAAAATATCTGGAGCATGAAGGAAAAGAAATGCCCGTGGTAATTAAGAGGGTAACGGATAGAGGTGCGGTGGTGGTAAAGTAAATTATAGGGGCCCTTAACCGGGGCCTCTTTTTTTTGTTTTAGATGACAATAAATGAGAGGAGGTGATTATTAATGAATGCCATTCATGCGCTTTATTTTCTGACTCTTTTGCTTCCTGTGGCTATGATATTGGCTATTCTTTCTCAGCTTAAGTAAATTTGAATATTTTTGATTATGAAACTAATAGAGGAGGTGAAAAGATGAAGGTATTTATAGAATACCTCAGGCTCCATAAGAATGTCCGTCACACGAATGACATGGCGGACGCCGCTCTGCTGGATAAGTTTGAAGAGGCGGTGCAGGAGAAAATAAGAAACGGCCATTTTCAGGAGACTCTCTAAATTGAAACGGGGTGGAGGTGAGATTTCCTCCGCCCTGTCAGGGCGGGGTGGGCTCCTGTCCTCTGATGAAATAGCCCAAAATATTTTAAAGGAGGTAATTGTTATGCGTAATTATGAAATTATTGTTGTCAATTCTGATGGTGTGGAAGTGAATCGTAGAAGTGTTGGTTTTGAAGAATTTGAGGAAATTAAGAGTAACCTCTTTGAAAACCACCAAGTGGAAGAGGATTTCACTATTGGTGGTCTTCATCGCAACGAGCTTTGGATAAAGGATTCTGTTATTTGAGGAGGTGATTAACTATGCGTAAAATTGTCATAATATTAGCAATTTGGTTTATATTTATTGGTGCTGCTGGACTTGCTTTAAATGATGATCTTAGTTACAGCAGTACCCAGACTTATACTATCTCCAGGGGGGAGACTCTCCTCTCAGTCGGTGGGGGATGAGCTCCCTGCCCTGATGAGATAGCTCAAAAACACTAATAGGAGGAGATAAGATGAAGAAACTACTTATTGTTCTGCTGGCTGGCATGTTCTGTGCAGGTGCAGTCTTTGCCTCTCCCCAGGAACCGCAGTCTGTGGGAGAGCAGACCTTTACGGCAGCCTCTGGTGACACTTTGTGGACAGCAATGGAGAGGATCGAAGGCCGCGAGAAGTTTGACGGCCATCAGATTATCAATCTCATTCAAAATATGAATGATATGGATGGGGTTGATATAAAACCCGGGCAGGAAATAATTCTGCCGGAGGAGGTGAGCTAAATGAGATTTAGCATCTCTCTGGAGCTGGAGGATGATTTTACTTCCGTGGAGTTTTATTTCACGGAAAAGCAGTATACTATCCTCCAGGACAATGGCTGGCAGAAAATATTCATGGAGGTAGCACATCAGGAATACTTCCATGAGGATTTGCTGATGACAAAACAGGACTTTGGACTTCTCATTGAAGGCGACCTGTTTATCTGGCGCCTATCTCCTGATAAACACAGCCCCGGATATTTTGCGAATCTCCTATATGTGGTCTTTAACTATGAGGGAGATATCCGGGAAGAGAAAATGCCTGTTATGGCCGAGCCGCAAAGAGAGGAGGTGAGATAACGTGGATATTATTGCTGCCGTCCTTACTCTTATGACAGTAATATTCATCGCTTGGATTGAATGGATCAGCCATCAATAGGCTCACAGGGGGCATCACTTGATAGGTGGTGTCCCTTATTGAGCTTATTGGCTCCCTCACCGTCGAAAGATGGGAGGATAACCTTACTAATAGGAGGAGATAGATATGAAAACAACTATTCTTGAAAAGATTGATAGAAAGGAGTTGAAGTAAATGCACAAAAATGCCGACTATCTTATCGAAGAGGCCAAAGAAAAGGGCGCAGGTATTATTATCCTGCGCTCTGATGATACGGAGGTCAGATACTACTTTCTTGAGCCCGGCAGCTTTGTCGAGATCGATGGTCTTACTGGAGAGCAGAGGATAGTCGATGAAGGCGTTATAAGAGACAGGCTTAACGGTAAAAGTCTGGCGCAAAACACTTACGATATTTTGGTTAGATAAAACCCTACAAATAGGAGTGGTAAAGGTGAGAGAAACTCGAACTATAAGCTGCGGTTGCGGACATGATTTCACCGATGAGATCGATGAGACAACTGAGGCGATATTCTGTCCTAGCTGTGATGTTCAATATCACATCTATCAGGAGCACGGCACTTTCAAGCTCCATTAATGGGAGGCGATAAAATGAAAATGATATATGAAGATCTGCCCTTTGCAGTTAAGACGCTGATGACATTCTCCCGGGCCCACAGCAGGGTCCGGGCTCTTTTTATTTATGGTGGTTATGTCAGAAATGACGAAAACTATGATGATCTTGACCTGCTTATGCTTCATGAAGACATGGGCGATGATGATCTAAAGCACTTAAAGAGTCTTACCTCTGAACTCGATGAAGATATAGACCTCAAGTTATTCAATGGTCCGGCGGATAGGCTGCACAGCTGGGTGCAGACTATATATAACGGGGAGGAAATACAACATGACTGCAGGGGCACATTTGTAGGCGCAGGATTTTTCCACAACGCCCGGCTGCTTTACCACCGGGACAAATCGAAAGAGGAGGAGGTGAAATACAGTGAAGAAAGAGTGCCAGCTGTGCGGTAAGGAGCTGGAGGGCGAAGCCGAAAAAGAATACAGACTCTGCGGAGCCTGCCTTACCGAGATGACGATAGGATACGGCACAGGCAGTCATTACAGCCGCAGGGCAGCGATCGAGAGGCTAAGGCTGCAGTAATAGCTCCTATTTGTTATCAGTAGGGTCTGAGCCGAGCCTTTGTTGTATATACCATAAAAAAAGGAGGTGTCAGGGTATTCTCAGCCATTCAAATGCCCGAAATTTCCGGACTGCTTTGGCCGTCAGTTGCTCGCCAGCCGGAGCTACCTCTCGCTTCCTTTCTCCGCGCCCGATTTCCTCCCGCGGTGGAGCGTGCACCGCGGGCCGAATGGATCTCTTTGTGAAAAATCTCACCGCTAATTTACAGTATCTGCAAGGAGATGTCAGAATTTAGGGAAAATATTGCCGTTTGTAAGCAATCTTCCTAGGGCAAATAAAGAATATTAATATGAATAATTTCACAAAATAAGGAGGTAATATTAATGCTTAAAGAAATGAAGCTGGATGACGGTTCTGTTATTGAGGTGCTGGATCTGACTGTGATGGGAGAGGAAAAACGCAGGGCCGGCAAGGTGGTCTTTGACAGAATGAAGATCGAGGAGAGTAAGAAAATGAACAAGAAGATTACTCTGGTGTCCACCGCCGAGAAAGAAGAGAGTGTAATATCCGTAAGCTATCACTCCTCGGAGTTTGGCACACTGTATCCGGACAAAGATTACACTGCTCCCAAATTCCAGGCCGACCATTTTAGAATTATAGACAGAGCCCGAGCCCTATATGTAAAGTATGGGCTCGGCAGTAAGTCCGAGATGGAGAGCGAGAACGCTCACGGCGGAAGTGATGACGCAGAGCCCGAGGTCGAGGAGATATCCTACGATGCCATGAAAGAAAAGCTGATGGAGATAGATGGCATCGGAGAGAAAACAGCTGATAAAGTAATAGAGGTAAGCCGGGGTGAGGGTACGCTCGATGATGTGCCCTATTTGCCCGACGATGCCGAGCCGGAGATCAGGGCCGCCTTTGACGGAGTGGTGTTGGCATAAGAGAATGTGCCCTGAAAGCGGCAAGAAGGGTGCGTGCGTCCATTTGATTTGCTACACTATATCAAACCACATCATATGCTTTTATTTCTCCACAGCACGCACTCACGCCCTTCACTTCCGCCTTCGGCACTTGCTTTTAAGTTACACTTCATTTTTCCTG
>Ga0207421_10005611_pt1 | contig 14014 bp, 10 predicted proteins | sample SodLakKL_010_SED_4_FD_187542 | JGI IMG/M metagenome (GOLD analysis project Ga0207421, IMG submission 187542) | Alkaline sediment microbial communities from Lake Tanatar, Kulunda Steppe, Russia - 8KL_010_SED (SPAdes) (version 2) | ecosystem: Environmental > Aquatic > Non-marine Saline and...
TCTGAAGTCAAGAAAATCTACATCACCGCTCCCAAATTGAAGATTGGAAGAAGGATGGAAGCGACCAGTCCACCGACGACAAGTCCCAGCATGATGATTAAAACCGGTTCGGCAATTTTTACGTAATTTTCCATGCTTCTCTCTATTTCATCTCTGTAAAAACTGACTATACTGTTCAATATTCTTTCCATTTTACCGGTCTTTTCTCCAACGATTATCATTCTGGTTACCAAGGGAGAAAAGTATTGGGGATGTCTTTGCAGGCAGGAGCTTATCTCTTTTCCTTCTTTTACTCCCTGTCTCGTTTCGGAAACTATTTCCCGATAAGTTTCGTTCCCCACAATCCCCTCCGTAACTTCCAGGGCCTTGACTACATCGAGCCCACTCGATATCAGAGTAGCCATGCTTTCCGAAAAATAAGTCAAATAAACCTTTTTAAAAAACTTGCCGAAGACGGGAAGTTTTAAAATGAATTCATCAAAAAGCGCTTTCCCCTTTTCGGTTCTTTTGAATCTTATAAATAAAAATATTAAAACTGCCAAAACTATTAAAATTACCGGACCCCAATCGATCATGAATTCTGAAGTTCCTATCATGGCTCTGGTTATGAAAGGTAATTCCGCATCGAAGTCTTCAACTATCTCCACCAAGTCGGGAATTACGAAAAAGAGAAGAAAGGCAACTACGAAACTGAAAACGAAAATGATGAAAAGCGGATAAATTAAAGCTCCGGTGAGCTTTTTTTTGAATCTGCTGTTTCTTTCTATGTGTTCTTCCAAATATTCCAAGGACTTGGGCAAGCTTCCGGACGCCTCTCCCGATTCGATGACTCCGATGAAAAATTCTGAAAAAACCTGCCTGTGTCTTTGCAGCGCTTTGGAAAACGGGTCTCCTTCTTCAACTTTATCGGCTATATCGACTACTATCTCCTTCATTTTTTCATTTTCTATCTGCTTGGATAATATCCTGAGCGATTCTATAATTCCCACTCGGGAATCCAGCATTACACTCAACTGTCTGGTAAACATCAACAAATCGGTATCCGAAATTCCTCCGAACGGATTCTTTATTTCCAACTCTCTTTTATAAAACGGAGGAGACTCTTTTTTAATCTCCATTACATACAAACCTCTCTGTTGCAACTTTAAAAGAGCCCCACCTTCGGAGTCGGCTTCTATAAAATCCTCCACTGTCTCTCCGTTCTCGCTTTTTGCCCGGTATTTGAATTTCATCTGCGCTTTACTCTATTAATTTTTTTAAGCTCTTCGGCTTTCTTGAAAAAGTCAAAGCCTCTTCCAAGCTTATCTCATTTTGCTTAATCAAATTGCTCAAATATTTGTTGAGACTGATCATTCCGTCATTCGAGGACGTTTCTATCGTTATATCCAATTCATGGATTTTTCTTTCACGAATTAAATTGGAAACGGCGGAATTATTCTTCATAATTTCACAAGCGGGAATAAGACCTCCGGAAATTCGAGGAATTAGCCTTTGAGAGACTATTCCCAAAAGTGAAGATGAAAGCTGAGCCCTTATTTGATCTTGTTGCTCGGCCGGAAAAGAGTCCACTATTCTATGAACCGTTTCGGCCGCCGAATTCGTATGCAGGGTGGAAAAAACAAGATGCCCCGTTTCGGCTGCGGTTATCGTAGTTTCTATCGTTTCCGGATCTCTCATCTCACCGACCATGATAACATCCGGGTCCTGCCTGAAAGCCGATTTCAATGCTTTGGCGAAAGACAAGGTGTCGTGACCGACCTCCCTTTGATCTATAAGAGCTTTGTCTCCTTTGAATATGTATTCTATGGGATCCTCTATCGTTAAGATGTGCTCAAATCTACTTTTGTCTATTCTATCTATTAAAGCGGCCAAAGTTGTTGACTTTCCGTGAGAAGCCGGACCGGTTACCAAAACGAGCCCTTGATTAGCCTCTGCAAACTCATAAAGCACAGTCGGAAGATTTAATTCCTCCAAGGTCTTTATCCTCTCCGGAATCATTCTCAGGGCGCAAGAAATCTCTCCCTTTTGATAAAAAACATTCACTCTGAAGCGGGTGCCACCTTCAAAAAGATAAGAAAAATCAATCTCCTTCTCTTTTAAAAATTTTTTCTTTCTGTCTTCTCCCATCAGCTGATAAGCCATCTCTTCCGCTTCCTCGGGGCTTATTTTGTCCTCTTCCCGGATTTTTCTCAACTTTCCATCCACTCTGATTACCGGCCTTCTTCCGGAAGGAATATGCAAATCGGAGGCTTCATTTTCAATTGCCTTTTTAAAAAAATTGTTTAGTCTTGTATTTCTTTCCCGCATCTATTTTCAATTATTTTTTAGTTTCTTTGGTCGCTTTCAAAACCACCTCTACGGAAGTTAATCCTTCAAGAGCTTTCATTATTCCGTCCTGCCTCATGGTGACCATTCCTTGTTTGTATGCCTGGTTTCTGATAACGCCTTCCCCTTTGTCTTCCAGAACCATTGCCGCCATTTCATCCGTCATCTCCAAAGCTTCGAAAATTCCCACTCTGCCCCTGAATCCTTTTCCTCCGCACTGATCACATCCGATCGGCTTATACGTCTTGAAATTTGAAAGATTGACTTTCTCCGCATATTTGGCGGGCAGTGCTTCCATTTCTTGAATAATAATTCTTCTCATTCTTTCATCGGGCTCCACTTCTTTTTTACATTGATCACACAGACGCCTGACAAGACGTTGAGAAACAGCGGTATTTAGCGAAGGGGGGAGAAGATAAGGTTTTATACCCATATCTATCAATCGCGGAATAACACCGACTGCATCATTGGTGTGTAAAGTGGACAAAACTATGTGACCGGTAAGAGCCGCGTGCACCGCCAATTCGGCCGTTTCTTGATCTCTTATCTCTCCTACCATTATAATATCCGGGTCCTGTCTGAGAATTCTTCTCAGTCCGCTCGCAAAATCGTACCCTATGTCATGCTTTATTTGTGACTGGTTTACTCCGGTAATAAAATATTCAACCGGATCTTCAAGAGTTACTATATTGACCTTTTCCGTGTTCAGTTTTCTGAGTAGCGAATAAAGTGTGGTCGTTTTACCGGAACCGGTGGGACCGGTGGAAAGAAGCATTCCCGTGGGCTTGTTTATCCCCTTGATTATTATATCTTTGGTTGCATCTCTCATTCCCAGCTCATCGATACTCATCATTCCCTGTTCCGGATCCAAAACTCTGAGAACCACTTTTTCTCCCAGAGTAGTCGGAAAAGTGGATACTCTGAAATCTATCTCTTTTCCGGCTATATTGGCAAAAAATCTACCGTCCTGCGGAAGTCTCTTTTCTTCTATTTTCAAATCGGAAAGTATCTTTATTCTGGCAACTACTGCTTTGTGGGTTTTAAGAGGTAAAATCAAGTTGGAATGCAAAACTCCGTCCGTTCTGTATCTTACTTCCAGCTTTTCTCTGCCCGGCTCTATATGTATATCCGAAGCTCCACCCTCTACGGCTTCCCTGAGTATTACCGAAACGACCCTGACTATCGGAGCCTCCTCGGCCATTTTTTTAACATCTTCTTCCTGCTGCTGCTTTAGCTTTTCCGCCAGCTCCTTTTCTTCTTTTTCGTCCATGGCTCCCAATGCAGCTCCGGCACCCTTTCTCAATTCTTCGTACTGACTCAATACTTCACTGAAAACTTGTGGAGTTATTAAAACTATCTTCGAATCGAATCCGCCTCTCTTCGATAAAAATTTGAGTACTTCTTGTGCTTTCAAATCTTTGGGGTAAACCATTCCGATCTCTATCGTGTTATTTTCCTTATTCAAAGGGACCATCCTGTAATGCTCGGCCGAGTCTTCCGGAATCAAATTGGCTATATCCGGCAATATGCTTCCGAGCTTGTCCAGATTAACTTCCGTCTTCAGCGGAATATTCAAAAGATCACTTTTTATGGTAAAAAGTTGCTCCTCCGAAAGTGACGGAACATTTTCCAAAATTACCTCTTCTTCTTTTATGTTTTCGGTTCTCGCTTCTTCTATCAAGGAGTCCATCTCCCTTTCGTCGATTATCCTCCTCCTTTTTAATTCCCGGATTAATCCCTGCATTTTTTAAACTGTTTTTATAAAATGAATCTTCTATTTTTTTAATTCATTCCTTATTCCTCTTCTTCAATCTCCTCTTCAATTTCTTCTTCCTCCTCAATTTCTTCGGCAACCTCTCCCGGGTCAGCTATTTCGTAGTCGTCTCCGACCACCGTCACCCTGCCTCTCGCTTCGGGTATATTTTCACAAAGATATTCTTCGATCTCTCCCGTGATTTTAATTCTGACTTTTTTTCCGTCCTCCTTTTCTTCGACTTGATCGCCGTTTACAATCTCGTCATCTTCACTGATAAATATCAAATCACACTCATTTCCCGATTCTCTCCACTTAAACTGATACCATCTGTCTTCGAAAAGTATCAATTCCGGATTTTCTTCTCCAACTATCATATTGGGAAAATCTCCAACCAGAACATCTTCTTCGAGCTGAAAATTAATATTGAAAACTCTCCACCATTCTCGCAATCTTCTCTCTTGCGGAATTGTCGGTGGATTGAAGGGGTTTTGTGTTTCCATGTTTCTCCAGGGCAAAAGTGGATCGTCTCCCCTTTGAAAAGAGTCCAGATCTTGAAATTTATAACTTTCAAATAGTGTGAAATCTATAACCGGAATATGCTCCAATCCGGGATCCGTAGTCCCATGTTCATAAGTTACGAAAAATAATTCCCAGAGTATCACTCCCATTATTGCGAAAGTGATTAAAACCACTGCGTAAAAATACTTGGAGTCGTCTTTTTTTGTCTTTGTTGCCATACTTTTAGTAGGAGTGAGTTATCAATGTTAAATTAGACTCCAAAGTGTCAAAATCTTCACCCGCTATCCTATCTATCCTTATTCCTCTTATACTTTTTATTCGAGCTGAATTTTCTAAGCGTAACAAAAAGTTTTTGAAGTTCAAATAATCCCCCCTGACAGCAAAAGATATTTCTATTTCAGTAATACCGTCTTTTTCAGAATGATTTCGGGTTGAAAAACTACCTATATTCTCCACCCTGATACCCGATGCTCTGGAAGCGTTTCTGATTTCCGAAAAAAGAGAGGGGATATAATGATCATCCGGAATTCCATCATCCATTTTTTTAACTTCCTCCTCATATTCTTCATTCAAAATTTCAATCATCTTGTCCATGCTTCTGCTGTAATTGAGCATATTTTGCCAATCGGTATCCTTAATTTCAGCTTCAATCATCGCTTCTCTTAAATCTTGATACTCCGGCCACAGAAAGAGCCCCATTATGACAAATGCCATCGTAAGACAAATTATTGTAATTATTGGACGCATTGTTTGTTATTTTATTTAAATATTATGGGATCGATTGTCAGGATTAATTCAAACATCACTCTCAATTCTTCATCGGTCTCACCGACATTCCTGAGCTCGATGTCGTCAACGGGTGAAACATCTTTTTTAGCCAAAACTTCATACCACTCTCCTTCAATCAAATCGATATCCACTCTCAATCCTTGAGGCTCGTAATCTTCTTCACTTATCTTTTGTAAAATTAAAATTTCTTCCGCGTCTCTCAAATTAATCACCTCCTCTCTACCCATTGAAGTCGGTTTGTTGTAAAGTGAAACCGCTCTTCCGTCGGTTGAAAGTCTGTCTTCGGCAATCTCCTCCACATCTTCGGCGTCAACCCAACCGGTGAATTCTTTTTCCATGCTAAAATTCTTTAAGATTGAGTGTTGTTGCTCCAAAGCGTCAAAATCCAGGGCGTTTCCCTCCAGGTCAATTCTTCTTTCTTCCGCATCCAGACGAACTTCTTGCCAATGAGCGAGAGGATGTATTGAATTTTCCAAAAATAGGAAAAATCCCTCCACTGAATTTCTTGCACTTAAAATGTCGGAATAATTATTCACTTTGCTTCGATAGTCATGAACCTTCAGTTTATTTTGCTGAAATTCCGATTGTTGTTCCAATCTCTGTAAAACGCTTTCTCTGCTTTGAATCTGTTCTTGCATGTTTTCATTCCATCTGTTAACCAATAAATAAGCACTAAGAGCAAAAAATAAAATAATTATTGAATAATAAAACAATATATTAAAAGAGCCGGGTAGCTCATACTTCTTGTCCTTCTGCGGTTTTATGCTTATTGCCATATTATTCTAAATTCAAACCTTCCATCGCCATCCCGACCGCTACCGAGCAGAGGGGAGACAGATCTTTTTTTAATACTTCTTCCAAAATGGAGGGGTAGTCAAGACTTTGAAAGGGATTAGCGATTGAAATTTTATAATGCTTCCCCAAATTTTCCCGAATTTCTCTAAAATTAGCTCCTCCACCGGTTAAAATAACTTCATCAACCTTTTTTCCTCCCGCTTCATAGCTTCCGATTGCATCAATAATGTTGGAAACCAAATCTTCAGAAAGAGATTTTTTAATTTTTTCCGTAGTTTGACTGACCGCCTTTTCCGTCCTTTCAATTTCCGGCAATACTGCAAAATCTTCGGTAAAGTCTTTACCCGCTATGTCCAAACTGTGACTATGCTTCGGAATCTCATCCTCTATTATGTTAACCGTAGTACTTTTGTCTCCTATGTCGATAACGGCTACGGTCTCGTTTTTTCTTCCGTAAACTTTTGCAAAAGCGGAAGTCTCAGCATCAAGCAAGCCGGCGTCCAAGCCGGTTTTTTTAGCTACGTTTCTATAAGAATTAACAGTTTCATTGGGTACGGCCAAAAGCAAAACCTCCACCATCTCCTGCTCTCCGGAATCTCTGATTCCGGTAAGAGTCCAATCCAATGTAACCTGATTCAAGGGAAGCGGTACTCTTTGTCTGGCTTGAAATTGAATCGCGGATTCAACTTCGGATTTTTCCATCTTCGGCACTTCGAAAGAGGTGAAAAAGCTGGTAAAATCGGGGATTGCGAAAACGCTTCTTTTTGTTTTAATATCCGCCTCTTTTAAAATTATCTGTATCGCTTCTGAAATAATATCCACGGAAGATATAAAATCGTCACTCGTTTTTCTTCTCAATTCCCTGCCGGTTATGTCTCTTATGGAAGCTATTCCGTAATTTGAAAGTGAAATTCCGTTTCTCGTTCTGGTAAGCTCTACTATTTTAATTGAAGTTGATCCTATATCCACCCCTAAACATTTTTTGGGCTCATTTGAAAATAGAGGCATATTACAAAGTTAAATCTTTTAATAATGATAAGTGATAAAAATATTTTTTGCAACCGGCTTGAATTAAAGCGGTGGGGGTGGCCCTGAACTACGTAGAGTTCAGGACTTCCGGTTCTTAATATAGGCTAAAATAAATTTACAAGGCTTAAACTGAAACTCGTAAAGCCTTTATGCGGTGGGGGTGGGATTCGAACCCACGAACCCGTGAGGGTTGGCGGTTTTCAAAACCGCTGCCTTAAGCCACTCGACCACCCCACCCGATTTATCCTCTCGATTATTTACAACCCCCCTCTCTCTTCAGATAGTGCGGAGAGGGAGGGATTCGAAATAAACACCTGTTTTTCCCCGACCCCCTGGCTCTAAAAAACCACGTTTTTTAGCGTCCAGTGTCATACCCGATCAATCATATTCTGAGAAGCTTCTTTAAGATTCAGATTCAAGGCGCAAGGATTGAGCGATGCCGGAAGGCTATCGTGATTGACGAAGTAACGCCGAAGATGAATTTTAAAAAGCTTTCTTTTGGACGACCGTACTTTGATCATTTTGGTCGTCACTCGTCTATCGTTTGTAAATAACAAACTTTTATCCTCGTTCCTGCAAACTGATTCAAAGTACTGTCGCTCAGAATATGATGTCGGGATATGCACTGGACTGTTTTTCAACACGGGGAAAAACCGTTCGAATCAACTTCACTCACCAACCCAATTAGCATAAACAATTAACTTAAATAAATACTGACTGTCAATGCGGAGAGGGAGGGATTCGAACCCTCGGTACCCGTGAAGGCACAACACCTTAGCAGGGTGCCCCGTTCGACCGCTCCGGCACCTCTCCTTCTTGAATTCAAGTATAATATAATTTCGATTATTTTCAACTTGAAAAATAAACGTTTTCGCAATCATTAATCTTTAATCCGTAATCGGAAATCAATGCTACTTTACGCCTATATGCACGCACCTGGTGCGTGAAAATGGGGTGTGAGTGTAGGAGTGTATGCACGCACCTGGTGCGTGAAATATTTGTCTATTTTTTCCCTTAAGCGAGGGATTGGGGTTGAAACCTGCCTGCCGGCAGGCAGGAAGTTCGCGATCGTAACTTTTAAGCGAAGATACCCTCTTTGAGAGGACTCTCGCAGGCGTTTCAGCATGGTTTTCCGACCTTGTTGGAAATGAAACGCCGAGAGCGTAAGGCCCGAATCGTCGCCGGACGATTCGAGGCGTGGTCTCTCAAAAGAGGGTATCGAGTGCAATTAGTTCTTGAGGCAGCGAACGGAGTGACCGGAATTCTGGGCGGTGGAGAGACGGCTGACTGCACTGAAGGTACTGTGAAGATGCCGGGCCCAGGCACCAGTACCATCTTCAGTAGAAAACCACCAGCGACCACTCGAACCGACATTGATGATGTAGCCATGGTTGTGGCGGTAACCGCCAGGTAATCCTTCCCATCCTGAAGTTGCGCAATCCATAGATGTGTGACACCAATCTTCCACCTCCGGATCGGATTTTAGCATATCTCCCTCCTGATCTCCTCTATATCCCGTACCGTCTGCATCGGACTGACTCATTCCCAGCCCTATTTCCAATTCTTTAAAGTCATCATCGGTGGGAACAATCCATCCGTCGGGACAAATTCCTTGCGATCCTTCCTCGGGTGGATCTCCTTCACCATCCCAATCCATTACCGCACCCCATTGATACAGAAGTCCATTATAATTATCTCCTTGTGGGGCACAACCGTCTCCATCCCAATTGGTGGCATCATCTTCACCCACATCATTAAAATTATCACATTCATACCTTAAATCCTCAGTAAACCAACATTGGCCACCTATTTCTACAGTTGCGTAAATGTTTCCATCTCTATTGTCGGTAAAGTCATCTCCGCAATTAAATTCTCCACCGTTTCCGTTTTCCGCATATTCGGTCTCGACAATTCCTATTCCTATAAACCGTGTTTCAGCCAGTGGAGCTCTTAAAATAACGCTTGCCTCGGCTACTTCGTAACCGGTTCCGTAACCTTCGGCATGAGGATCTAAGGGTATTTGATTTATATAACCGTTGTCTACCAAATCGGATAGATCAACTAAACCGGTACAATCCGGAGATTCAAGATTGCTGTTACATATCTCGGTAAGTTCTTGAGGTAGGTCTATTTCACCCCAATTTCCTCGATTGGCTACTTGATAGGAAATAAGTGAATTATAAAGTGAGTTTATGTGACTGTTTCTTGTCGCATCCCTTGCGGAGGCGAATTGCCGGCCGGGATTTATGACTACAATAATAGCGGAAGCGAGTATCGCTATTATTCCTATGACAATTAGTAATTCTATGAGAGTAAAACCTCCATTTTTATATTTGCTCATATATGTATTTGATTATGAAAAATACGTCAATTGTATTTAAATAAAAGACTGTATTGTAAAATTATATCATAAATCCCCCTTTGCAAAAATAGAAAATCCACTTCCGTGGATTTAATCGACAATCCGTAATCGGAAGTCAATGCTACTTTACGCCCATATGCACGCACCTGGTGCGTGAAAATGGAGCGGGGTGTGATAAATATGCACGCACCTGGTGCGTGGAAATGGGGCGAATTGTGAGAGGTCAGGCCTCTCCCAACTTACGAACCTCTTTCAAGTTAAAAATTATCATTTCAAACAGCGGAAGAAAGTGTCTTTATTAGAAAAAATAATTTTTTATGTTAGAATTGTGAAAAGCCCTCGTAGTTTAACCGGATAAAACACAAGCTTGCGGAGCTTGCAATAGAGGTTCGAGTCCTCTCGAGGGCACAAATAAAAATATGAGATTCTCAGATTCAATAAATGAAGTTCCCAAAATAGGTCCGAAATACGGAAGAAGATTACGAAAAATGGGCATAATCTCCGTGGGCGATCTATTGTATCACTTCCCTTCCAGATATGAAGACTTCTCTTCTCTTACTAAAATTAAAAACTTACGTAGAGATAAGCCGGCTACGATAAAAGGAAAAGTGAAAGCAATCGAAGCGGGAAAAACCAACAGAAAAAAAGTTCCTTACGCTCAAGCGATAATTCAAGACAGTACCGGCGCCGTAAAGATAATTTGGTTTTATCAACCCTATTTGGCAAACAGCATAAAAAAAGGGGAATCAATTTATATTTCCGGTGAACCGTCCTACGGACGAGAGGGCTTGCAATTTATAAACCCCTCTTATGAAAAAGAAAAGGACGAAACGATTCATACCGGTGGGCTTATCCCGATATATCCGGAAACCCAAGGTATTTCATCACGCTGGCTCAGATACGTTTTAAAGCCCTTGATAAAAAGATTGGCCCCCAAAATTCCGGAGGTCCTGCCTCAAGAAGTGATTGAAAAGTATAATCTACTTACGATTGATAAAGCGATTGAAAAAATCCACTTTCCCAAAACCGAAAAAGAAAAAAAGAGAGCGCGTGAGCGTTTTTCTTTTGAGCGCCTTTTCTTTATCCACTTGGCTGCAATGCGGAAAAAGCTATCCATAAAAAGTGAGTCATCTTCTCCCATCGAAATCGACATGGAATACGTTAAGGATTTCGTAGAAGGGCTCACCTTCAAGCTGACCGACGCCCAAAAAAAAGCCGCCTGGCAAATCCTTAAAGACTTGGAAAAGCCTCACCCGATGAACCGCCTTTTGGAGGGTGACGTCGGATCGGGAAAAACGGTAGTGGCAACAATGGCTATTTTGGCCACCACCAAGGACAACTACCAAGCGGCCTTGATGGCTCCCACTGAAGTTTTAGCTACTCAACACTTTAAAAAGGTCTCCGACTTGCTTGAAGGATTCAAGCTTAACATAGGGTTTCTAACCGGAAAAAAGGATAAATTCAAGTCCAAAAAACTAAAAAAACAATTCATAGAAATCTCCCGAGAAAAGCTTTTGGAAAAAGTTGAAATCGGAGAAATCGATCTTCTCATAGGCACTCACGCCTTGATTCAAGACAAAGTCACTTTTGATAATTTGGGCCTGGTAATAGTCGACGAGCAACACAGATTCGGGGTAAAGCAACGCGCCAAGCTTTGCAAAAAAGACACCATTCCTCACCTGCTTTCGATGACCGCCACTCCCATTCCCAGAACTCTGGCTCTCACTCTTTACGGCGATTTGGATATATCAATCATAGACGAACTTCCCGAAGGACGAAAAAAGATAGAAACCAGAGTGGTAAATGAAAAGGAGCGGGGGAGAATCTACTCTTTCGTAGAAAAGGAATTGAAAAAGGAGAGGCAGGCCTTTTTCATCTGTCCGCGAATCGAAAAACCCGATGAAGAAGACGAAACCCCCTGGGCGGACGTAACTTCCGTGGAAGAATTGGCTGAAAAATTAAAAAAACAGTTCACCGAATTCAAAGTGGCTACTCTCCACGGCCAACTTACGGCTACAAAAAAGGCGAAGATAATGGAAGATTTTAAAAATAAAAAAATTGATATCCTGGTATCCACCTCGGTGATAGAAGTCGGAATAGACATACCCAACGCAACGGTAATGGTCATAGAGGGGGCGGAGATGTTCGGTTTGGCTCAGCTTCATCAATTCAGGGGCCGGGTGGGAAGAAGTGAAAAAAAATCTTACTGCTTTCTTTTTTCCGGTTCCAATTCCGAAAAATCAATAAAAAGACTAAAGGCCCTGGTTGAATCCGAAAACAGTTTTGAATTGGCCGAAAAGGATTTGAAGCTCAGGGGTCCGGGTGATTTGGCCGGTAAAAGACAATGGGGAGTGGCCGGGTTTACCATGGAAGCTTTAAAAGACAGAAAGACGGTGCAAAAAACGAAAGAGGCGGCAAGCGATTTGTTAGAAAAGGATTTTAAATTGGAAAAATATTCGACTGTAAAAAGAAAGCTGAAATCGGTGGAAAAAAATCTGCACTTCGAATAAATGGATTTTATAATTAAAAAACCGTCTAAACGACGGTTTTATTAATCATTAAAGCTGAAAAGTTTGGTTGTCTGATTATTTACCCGTGCCAATTAACATTTTTAAATATTAAATTGAAATCCCTTCCTCAAGAACACAACGAATAAAGTTGTGCTCACTTACATCGTCTACACTCGACTCTCCGTTGGAAAAATCCACCATCCATGCTCCTCCCATCATATCCGACATGGAAGACCAATAGCCCGCCGACCGGGCATTAATATCGTAACTCGGCTCCGATCCCGCCCCGTCATAAAGCTCTTCCAGATCGGAAAGGCCGGGCAACCCCCAATCATCTTTACCCCCGTAATCCAAATTTTCACATTGGTCAATAGCACTACTCCAATCGTAGTCCTGATAATTACCACCATCGGCAGTCAAATCCAAAGTCGGGGTCCAAATATTTCCGGACATATCACAATAAACCGGGTCTCCATAAAAAACAATAACTCCTTCATATTCGTCACAACTAAAATTTTCAACATATTCCGCATATTGGTCTTCCGTCATACCGACTCCCAAAAATCTGGTTTCCCAATTTTCAGCGACAAGAATAATGCTGCTTTCGGAAATAAAGTATCCCGTTTCATCCTGCACCGCACTTACACTGCCTTGTGGATCAACCGGAATTTGATTAATATAATCAGGAACCAGTGTGGAAAGATTGACCAAATCTTCACAATCGGGATTATTCAAATTGGTGTTACAAATCTCAGTTAATTCTTGCGGCATGCCTATTTCATCCCATCCGCCCTGATGGCTTACTTGGTAAGATATAAGAGAAGTGTATAAGCTGTTTATATGAGATTCTCTGGTCGCATCCCTTGCGGAGGCGAATTGCCGGCCGGGATTTATGACCACCACTACCGCAGCTGCTAAAATCGCTATTATTCCGACAACAATTAGTAATTCTATTAGCGTAAACCCCGTTAGAGACGGGAATCGCTCCAAGCGATTCTTAGTGCACTTTTTTTTATAATTATAAAGTGCATTCTTTATCTCTAACGGGATGAATTTTCGTTTTTGGTATCTTAAAAACATGAGTTATATAATTTTTAGATATATGTCGTAAATTATAAACTAATAACTTTTTATTAACAAGCTGTACAAAATTTTAAAATAAAAACACCTCCTTATCTTCGGAGGTGTTTATAAAATATGGTGGTGACCCCGAGGGGATTTGAACCCCTGTTACCAGGATGAAAACCTGGCGTCCTGGACCGGGCTAGACGACGGGGCCGTATTTTTACCCTCAATTAAAGCTAAAACTTTTAAATTGATTAAATTTAAGGTAAACTGCTTTTACAGTATAAAGTAATTTTTATAAAAATCAAGACCGTTATGAAAATTTTAGCCGTAGAAACTTCTTGTGACGACACCTGTATCTCCGTATTGGACATTGAAGATGAAAAAAGCGTATTTCTCTCCGATATTGTTTCTTCTCAAATCGAAATTCATAAAGAATGGGGAGGAATACACCCCACCTTGGCTGCCAGAGAGCATCAAAAAAATCTGGTTCCCGTCTTAAAAAAAGCACTTAAAAAGGCTGGCCTGTTAGAAAAAGGTTCATCTCCCGTTGAGCCCATAGAAAAAAACTTTAAAAGGAAGTCCGTTCTTCTGGACAATTTAAAAAAATTTCTTGAAAACCATTCCGAGCCGAAGATAGATCTTTTAGCCGTAACCGCCGGTCCGGGATTGGATCCTTCTCTCTGGTCGGGAATAACTATGGCAAAAGCGCTGGCTCTTTGTTGGGACCTGGAAGTGGTTCCCGTAAATCATATAAAAGCCCATTTTTTTGCACCTCTTTATATGCAAGATGGGGAATTTCCGGCGATTTCTTTAATTGTCAGCGGGGGGCATACTCAACTGGTTTTATCTTCCGATCTCAAG
>Ga0207421_10005612_pt1 | contig 14013 bp, 11 predicted proteins | sample SodLakKL_010_SED_4_FD_187542 | JGI IMG/M metagenome (GOLD analysis project Ga0207421, IMG submission 187542) | Alkaline sediment microbial communities from Lake Tanatar, Kulunda Steppe, Russia - 8KL_010_SED (SPAdes) (version 2) | ecosystem: Environmental > Aquatic > Non-marine Saline and...
AGTCAAAAGGGCGGATGTCGGGGTTGGGATGGGGAAAAAAGGTACCGATGTCACAAAGGAGGCCAGCGACGTAGTTCTTCAGGACGATAACTTCAATACCTTGGTTTCTGCGATCGAAAACGGGAGGAGGATCTACGATAATATCGAGAAGTTTGTTACTTATCTCATTTCAAGAAACTTCACGGAGATATCAGTGATTGTATTAGCGATAATAGCATTCCTGGATTTTGAATTTCTTCCACTTGCGGCGTTACAGGTATTATTCCTCAATGTCATAGGACAAGAAATGCCAGCGGTTGCTTTAGGGTTGGATCCGGCATCTAAACACATTATGGACAGACCTCCAAAAAACACTAAGTTGAATATTCTTCACAAAAGAAACTTGCTTTTCATCGCTCCAATGGCTATCTACATGGCGTTTGTGGCATTTTACGTATATCTATACGTCGGTCCGGGAACGAACTTAGCTAGAACTGCCGTTTTTACTTCTATAGTGCTGATGATCATGGTCAACACTTTCAACTTTAAGTCGTTAGAAAAAAATGTAACAGAAGTAAACTGGATAGAAAACAAACTGCTCTGGTTGTCCCTGGCTGCGATAACACCCATCCTTTTGGCAACTATCTATAATCCCACCCTCGCCGGAATATTTGGACATGAACCACTCGCTGTGAATCACTGGATAATAGCTATCGGTGTTGCCCTCTCCACCGTCGTGATCATCGAGATCTTAAAGAAAATATCTAATTCCTGGGTCGACACGTCGTACATGTGGAAAAATTGACGATAATTCCGGTCAGTCCCCTAATAGAAGGTCCGGTCCTCTACTATTCCAAATCGTTCGAAAAGGGTCTTTTGAGACAAATTTTTCTCTAAAAACTAAATTCTCATTAAAACCCAGGGCTTCTATCAGCATATAAAAACATGCATTTAATAATTATCAACAATCCGAAGGGTAGGTAAAGGAAATAGAAATTTCTAGGTCTCGATAGCTGACTACCCCCACGGCTGAAGCGCGTTGGGTTTTCACACTTCTTTCGATTCATTTTCCATCAGAAGGACACAATATAAATTAAAACGAGCAAAAAAGATGAAAAAAATTAGAAAATTTATCCAATTCGTCAAATAATGTTTTTAAATAGAATAATAAAGGCTTTGATAAACTTAATAGTAAATATAATATCTAAAGATCATTAATCCGTTATACCATTAACCTCATCATCGTTCCTTTATTCGGAGAACAGCCCCATCAAATTAGGCTTACCTAAGTTTTTAATAGTTTGTCATTTAATTTTTCGCGTAGATGACAAGGGAAGTGATATAAATTAGGAACTGGGACCATACAAAAATTTTAGAAGAAATGCGACGCGTAAAAAACACTCAACCTGCGGTAAATGGCTATCGAAAAATGGTCAAGAAGGCCCTTTTTTCCAATTTATTACGTGCATTAAAGTTTTTTGAGAAATTAAGTTGTAAAGTAAAATCCTTCGGACGGCTAAACTTAAATAATTTTTACGGTCCGATTGTAGAGTCCGAAATCGAACTGGCAGAGTTAGATGAGAGGTCCAAGGTTGCCGTAATTGGAAGTGGTCCTTTCCCGTCAACTGGCATATTACTTGCGAGAAAAGGACACGAAGTAACGTGCGTGGATATAGAAGCCGAATCGATAGAATATGCGAGGGGTTTTCTAGAGAAAATAAACGAAAACCTGGAAATAAAACTAATAGAGAAAAACGGTAAGGATATTGATTATTCTAATTACGATGCAGTTTGGATTGCCCTTCATGTTAATCCTAAACAAGAGGTGATTGCCAAAGCTTACGAGGGAATCAAAGAAGGTGGAAAGGTGATTTTCAGAACTCCGAGCGGTATGCTGAAAAAATTTTACCCACTTGAGATTCCCTCAGGGTTCCGAAAGGAGATCATGTCAAAAATCCAACCGCTCGGAAAAAAATCTATCTTACTTACCAAGGAAGAAGACAAAGATTAAAACTTAGTATTATAAACGAAAGGGAAAATTTAGCGAAATTCTTGTCATCCCATAAATTGATGAGTGATAGAATCGGCCTCTGTTATTCGGGAAAAGATTGAGGAGGTTCTAACTTTTACGGAAAAGTATTCCTTCCACTCACAGTCCGGCAAAACGCCTTCAAGATATCTCCTTATAAGTAGCTAAGAATTGGTCTTTCAATGATAAGCTCAAGATCAAAGCGCGCCTTTAAAAACGTAAGATAAATCTGAAAAAAGATATCAAGAACTCTCTTCTGAGGAAAGTATAAAACCGCCGAGCGTGGTTTACGTAAAGAAAAATCCTGACCAATAAATCCGTTCCTTGTAGGACTCGACAATTTCTCGTTGTAGGAGGAATCCCTTGTCTATTTATTCACAGCATTTTTCAGATTAGAGCCGTCCCAATTTGAGCTATGAATCCGCCTATCGTAAAGGAAATCACCATTGTGAGGGCAAATATCGCGGCCGTCGTTTTCACTCCAAATTCCTTTCCCAGCACGCCCAGAACCCCGATGCAAGGAACATAGAAAAGCCCGACTACGCCCCCGACGAACGCCTGAAGTGTGGTAAGTTCCATTTCTAGAAGCGGTAAAACTGTCAGTTCTCTTCTGAATATCCCCAATATTAGAGGTGTTGAAGCCTCCTTGGGCAACCCTAACCACCCGGAGACGAAAGGCTCGAGAAACTCCCCGATATATAAAAGGATCCCTGTCTCGTAAACGAGCGAAGCACCTCCGATTATGATAATCATGGGAACGGCTCCCTGAGCAATAAAATGCTTTACGCGAATCCATATCTTTTTCCCGAGAATATTAATATCGGGAGGCAATAATTCGGGAATTTCCAAAACGATCGGGTCTCTTTTCTCTTTCAAAACTTTACCTAGAACCATTCCCGCCAATATGACGGAGGTGATCGAAAAAACGAATAGGACCAAAACTAGAAAGATTGAAAATTCTGCGAAAAGAGCGATGAACGCTCCAGTCTCAGCTATGCAAGGTACGGCCAAAACGACCATCGTCGATAGAATAACCCTATTTTTCTTATTTCCCATCGTCCGAGTCGATAATATGGAGGGAATGGCACAACCGTACCCCAGCATGAAGGGAATTATATGGGAACCCGACAAACTCATTTTTTTGAAAACCCCATCTACCAAAACGGCTAATCTTGGCAAGAAGCCGATATCCTCCAAAAAACTCAAAGCTGCGTAAAAAGTTACGATGTAGGGTAGCACCAAGGCGAATGGCCATTCGAGTCCTTTTATGAGAAATCCATACTCCCCGACGAGGATGCTTTGAATCGTCTCATTCACGACGTATCGTTCAACGGCAACAGTTATCGGCGGGAAAACAAGATTTTCAAAGAAAGGTAAAAGAATGTAGTTGCGGAGCGCCAACCCAGCCCCCACCACGAACAGGAAAGTCACCAATAATATCAATATAGCGAGAAATATACCGGGATTTGGCTTTTCAAGACGTTCGCCCCATTTCTTTCTCCAATTTTCATCACTCGTGTCCAATTTTTCGGAGGCCTTTTCTTCTATTCTTTCAGCTTCCGCCCAACTAGCTTGAATAATCCTGCTCGTCGGGAGTATTTCCCCGCTCAACAGTTTTCTAATCTTTTCTTTCAGTTCAGGAAGTCCCTTATCATCAACTGCGACAGTTTCTATTACAGGTATTCCCAGTTCTTCGGACAAGTATTCGCTATCTATCGACCCCTCGATCAAATCGGTCTTATTAATTACCGCTATCGTCGGTAAATTCTTCTCCAAGGCTTGGAGAAGTAGATAGATGCTACTCTCTAAATTTTTTGCGTCGAGAACACATACGACTGCTGCAGGTTCGTCAGATAGCAAGTCCACGGCGACCTGTTCAGCTTCGTTGGAGGCATCCAAAGTATAGGTCCCTGGAGCGTCTATTAATTTTAATTCCAGGCCGTCTATTTTTCCTTTTCCTTCCTTGTAATCAACGGTAGTACCGGGATAATTAGCCATCCCTACATGTAGTCCTGTTAGTTTATTGAACAGAACGCTTTTCCCCACGTTTGGGGGGCCGAGAAGTAGTATTTCCAATCCTTACCACCGAATTAGTATATCGTTGGCTATCTCTTGATCTATGGCGATCTTTCTACCTTTTACTGAGGCAAGAATTGGACCTTGAAACGGTTGTTTAGCTTCTGTTTTGATTTTTTTGCCAGGTCTTAATCCTAAAGCGTTTAATACCGGTTTTTGGGGTGTTGATAGGATTTTTGCTTCTTCACCAGGATTTAGTTTATTCAAATTCTTTCTTTTTCTTTCTCTATTCCTTTCTCTGTTTCTTTCCCTTGGCATCTTCTCACTTCTCTGTTTCCGAGTGAGATTGTTTGCCATTATTTAAAAAAGTTAGGTAAACCTAAACGCTTTTAGGTATGCCTAATAACGTGGAAAGTAGGAACTTAAAAAGATGAGCATAAAAAACATCGTAGAAAAGTTCGAGAAAAAACTATACGGGAGTCTTAGCTTCTTCAAACTTTACGCTTACCCCTACAAAGGAGTAGTTCGTAGAGAAGTAAATCTGGCCAAAGTTTGTGAAGATGATACAGTTTTAAATATCGGGTGTGGTGCCCTTCCATTTACAGCTGTATATATTACCAAAATAACAGGAGCAAGAGTGACAGCTATCGATAAGGATAAAAAAGCCTTGGGGGCGGCTCAAAAAATAACGAAATCACTGAACCTCGAGGATAAAATAACCCTATGGTACGGGAACGCAGCCGATCAAGTACCCGATAACGGCTACAGCAAAGCCTTCGTGGCTCTGCAAGTCGAACCCAAAAAAGAGGTTTTAAATAATGTTTTAAAAAATTCTAACCCAGATGTCGTAGTTAGAGAACCTAGAGAAAGATTTAAAGAGATTTATGATTGCCTCCCTCAAAATTTTAACGTAAAAGGATTTACGAGACATAATTTACCGACTTTCGATAGATCTATGTTAATTTCTAAGGATTAAAATGGCGAAAAAACCTATATATCTATGGATTGCCGGAATAGTATTTTTGACCGGTCTGATGATTTATTTCGGCTTCGATCAGATAATGATAGTCTTTAGAGAAGCAAATCTACTGGTCATAGTTGGTCTTTGTGCATTACAGGTTTGGACTCTTTTCTCGAACGCTTATCAATATCATTACATCATAAACAAACAGCATGATCTCCCTTTTTCGAAGACCTTTCCAATTTTTCTGTCCGGAGATTTCGTAGAAAGCGTGACGCCTGCCGAGAAGATAGGGGGTGAAGCGACAAAAGTTTATCTTTTTAGGAAAAATACTTCCTTATCATATCAACAACTAACAGGAATTCTATTTACCCAAAAGTTTGTCTCATTACTCCCCTTCGTATTACTTGTCGCTGCGGTCATCCCCTTTACAGCTCTGAGATACGGACTGCCCATCTTCGTGTACTTGTCCTTTTTCGCTCTGATAGCTCTACTAATCTTTCTAATCTGGTTTATGAGCAGTAAATTTCCGGAAGCGGGGAATCCCAAATCTTTTACCGACGATAACAAATCAGGAATACTAAAATTCGTTCAAAAGTTTTGGAACTTTTTAAAAGAATCCTCTTTCCATGCCAGGAAATTAACAAACAGAAAAGACAAGGTAATCCTAATAATCATCTCACTAGCAGTCTGGATTATTTACCCAACAAAGATTTGGATAATTTCGGCCATGTTAGGATTCGAGATAGGATTTTTCGCCGCTGCTGTCTCGACGTATGTTGCTTATCTAATTAGCATGATCCCCTTAACTCCTGGAGGGTTAGGTTCTTTTGAAGCAACAATGGCGATAACTTTTTCAATCTTTGGATTGACGGCCGGAGAAGGATTTTCAATCGCAATAATGTCGAGATTTATAACTTACTGGTTCCCACTAGCTTTATCGGCCGGGGTAGCCACGTTTTATCTCAAAAGCATTAAACTGATATAACTCCTCCTTACGCCGAAAACGCAGGCTTTCTAACCGTCTCCCGTATCGACCTGGAGCGTGAAAGTTACGAACAAAAAGTGGTGGGAGAGCCTCTGGTGGAAGAGCTCTTTTCCAACCCGATAGAGAATGCGATCAGGCACTCCGACTGTTCCAACATCCGTATCCGCGGACAGGACCAAGAAAATCAATGCGTAGTAACTGTCGAGGACGACGGTTGTGGAATTCCGGAAAAGGAAAGAGAGAAAACATTTGAGAAAGGATACAGGAAAAACAAAAGGCCCGGATCGGGGCTAGGACTCTTCATGGAGAAAGAGATAGCCGAATCTTACGACGGTTCAGTCGAAGTTAGCAAATCGGAAATGGATGGAACGAGATTCGACTTTACACTGAAAAAAGCATTAATCTGCACTTCAGTAAAACATAATTCCTGTTTATTTCTTATTTTACACTATTTTTCCTTGAAGGGATTCGGAGGCCAGAAATTAGCCGGTTCGAGAGTGAAGTTCGAACCCGTTTGCGGGGAAAATCACCGAACCCATCTTAAATATCGGGTCAATGGACACCACCGTCCGGTTCCCTCCATCGGCTCTCAGGGGCGGTGGTCAAAAAAATAGCTGTGAGCGCTGAAAATTTATCAGTGGGCGATAATTCTCGGTGAGAAGGTTTTCAAACTTCCTTCGAGCGGGACGAAGAAAAAGGCTTCACTTGATCGACTAGGTCTTTATTGACCCATTTTCCAGCTTGAATTATTGTATCAATGTTCAATTTTTCGATAAATTCTTTCGAAAGATCCTCTCTTTTATCCGTCGCTATTACGACCGTTCCTTCGTGAGTCTCTAACCTCTCTAACAACCAGTGAGCAATTTCTTTCGCATATTTTTCACGAGCATCTCGTGTATTTGTCCTTTTCCCGAAAAGAGCATCGGCTTCATCGAAAAATAAAATCCAATCCTTACTTTCTGCTCTAGAAAAGATTCTTTCCAGATTTATTAACGTTTCATCGATAAATTTGCTACTATATCGAGCAAAGTCTACACGGTGAATGGTTAGATCGAGTTCGGAACTTAAATTTCGAAGAAATCTTTTTCGATCGTATGGATCCCCGTCAAGTATAATTTTGCTCATAATATAGTTTTCATTTTCTTCTTTTTCCTTAATACGTCTATCTAAATTTTCTTGTCCGATCATTCCTTTAATACCGAACCTTTAAGCCCTTTCCGAAGCAAGACTGGGAATATTTTTCTCATTTTCTCACTGTTTTCCCCGTCTGCCATTGTCCCGGGCATGAAAATCCGGTCCGTCAACCGTTAGTAGTAGACACGGTGTCTATCCCTTCGATGAGAGCGTGAACATGAGCATCGTCAGGGGAAATGGGCAAAGTACTCACGGTGTGAGAGGACATTAGGAAGGGGGAGTAAGCCATAAAAGAAGAAAGCTGAAAATTTCGGAGAGTAACTCCTTTTCATGTTCATAGGGTTTATAAGATTCGAATTGATGGTTACCGGAACTTCCGTCATGACCCGTCCACACTGCGTTCCGAGGGCAATTAGTTTGGAGATATATGGGTGAAGATATCGATGGATTGAGAATGTGGCTCAACAAACTGAAATTCATGGCAGATTGATGACCGTGACGATAGTCGCGGGGCTGAGCACCCCCTTCGTACGGAGAGGAGGTTGAGGAAAACGGTTATTCTCTTCTCTATCTTTTTCTGCTAAATACGATACAAGTTTTTTGTAGACAAACCCGTTTCCGGAATTAGGTAAAGAAAAATCCTTCCCGACCCGATCGATGGACTCGAAGTTTGCGAAACGAGAGTTTACTCTTTAGATCGGTTGGAGGATCAAACTGATTTATTTAGATATACAGAAAGTTAGTTGAGAGTTTATTTGAAAGAAGGGAACTGGTCTTCTTCTGTCGAAAAGGTCGAAAATCCGGAGAGTTCCAATCCGGATAGAAGCGAGGCCGAGACAAAATCTGAGATAGTAGAGCCGATGCTCAGAAAGTTGGGGTGAAGTTTTATCGGAGATGAGGTTAAGGTTGAGCATCCTGTTAAATTATGGACGAGAGGCCAGTAGTCTTTGTTGAAGCTAAATCTCTAGGTTCTAAGGTTACTTCTAATGATGCTCAACAAGTAATAGATTGTGGAAATCATAAAAAGGTCAAAATAGGTTTTTTACGGTTACGGGACCGTCCCTGAACAAGAGTCCTTAAGTTTTGAGAGGGAAACGAGACCTCTTGAACAGGCTTGAGGGGAATTTCGGAAGCCCGTCGACAACGAGACCAAAGGGGGGTTCCGATGTAGACATCCTTGATGTTGTTCAGACTGACAATCTGGAGAAGAGGGGCAAACAGTTCAAAGGCCCTCATCACAGCTCTATACACTCCTGTAATTCCCATCATCATGGTCACCATGACGGCCAAAACATGAAAAAGTCGCGGTGATTATTCTGCCGCAACGACAATAGTTTGAGCAACCCAATGAATAAACGACCCCGTCTCATGATACTCTTCACCTGTTGGTCCAGCTTCTTTCTGAAATCGCCAGGAAGCTGCAAAACATGGCCAATCATCCCAGGCAATCCACTGATGCGGCTCGGTCCATGTGATGTAGAGATTATTGGCAGAAATGCGTATGACCAAACAATTCTCGGTCGGAGCGTCTACAGAGGGTGTCGAGATACCGAGCGGTAATGCGATTGCATCGGGTGTTGGCTCTGTATGGCCGTCTACTGCAGTTGGCAGGTCGGCTGCTCCCGATATTCTCGCCGCCCAGACCCCTTCTGCATTGGGGAATGTGTAAGATGCAGGTTCATCAGAGTCGGCACGTTTCCACCATGTACGCAAATTGTATGGAGGAGAGGCATCTTCAATCGTGGGCTGAGAATGGATTAAACTGAACCCATCCGCTGCTTCGCCATTAACACTACCGACAAATATCACATCACCTTCTTGTATGCCAGGTGGGCGTTGTACTGTATCACTTCCAGGTGCGTGCGTGGTTGTTGCAGGGTTAAGATACGGGAAAACGAAGGTCTCGGGGTACGGTAGTTCCATCTCTACCAGAGAAACAAGTACCTGGCGCAAGTCAGATTCAGGGGCTGTCGTCTCACCCTGACGGGTCAGCTCTACCCGTAAGTTGTCCAATTTATACAGCTCATCACTCAGCTCGTATTCGCGCGTTGTCCATTCGGCCGGTATGTCTTCTTCGACCCATTCTTCTATCAGGATATCTCCATCGTAAAGCCTCACAATGAGATCGAGTGGTACACCACCGGCAATATTTTTGGCGAAGACGCAGCGTAAAACCTTTGGTCCGTCACCGGGAGGGTGTCCTTCACTCAGGCCGAGCATCGTTGACTCGTTGGCATCATCCGGTGAAGCAATCATAGCGGGTTCCGGACCCCATATAGCGGAAATACCGCGGTGTAAAGCTGGGTACCATCTGATAGCTGTCGTCCAATTAGCGTCGAATTCTCTATCAGGCAATAGTGCTTGCTTCTGGGGATCCCATTCCGGTGTTGGTGGCGGTCCGGGGGTTTCATCGTTACTCGTCTCAAACACTGCGGTGATCGAGTAATCATCATCCATCGTTATCGTGGTGTCAGCTGCTTTTGGATCGGCTATTTGACCAGTATCCCCCGTCCACTCTTCGAACCGATAACCCTGATCCGTCTCGGCCAGAAGGTCGGCCACTTCCCCCTCATCATAAGTGAACGTCCCCTCACCGGGCGTGGTAACTGAACCCCCCTCGGTGCTGTCTATCTCCAGGCTGTACTGAACAGCAGTAGGAAGGATCCAAACTATAATCCCCGCGAAAAAGGCTATGAGCAGCAAGAAAACCAAAGCAATTCCAATATAGCGGTTTTCCATTAGATTATCTATCACCTGCGTTTTTAATAAACCTTCCCATTTTTTTATTTTCCCTTTTTCCGTATTTAATCTTTTTCCTGGCGGTTTTCATCTATGAAGTGTATTTGGACTGATTTCTATGGTTTTTAATATTTTTTTAATATTAAAAATTAAAAGTAAAGCGTTTTGTTTGTTTAAACTTTAAAAAAGCAAGCTTTACGACTTTATGATCAAGGACGAGGATCAGGAGGTTTGGCTGTGGTCGGATGGGAATGTTCACCATAGCCGCGGGAATGGTTACCTTGGACCCGGGAGAAAAGGTCTCCTACATGGAGAGGCTGACTCCAGACACCCTCCCCACTGTCGAGTACAAGCCGGTTGGGATCGTTACCGGAACGCCGGAGTACAGGAAATCATGCGATTTATTGTTGGTAGAGAAATAGATGGAACTTCAGTTTAACATTTAGAGGAAAAGTAAATTTTGTGCCTAAAAGCGTTCAGCTATCTCCCGAATACGGCTTTAAATGATTTAGTGAAAAAACACGGTCGAACGACACTTAGGTAGAATAATCCGGCGAAAGGAGTGATAGTACGGCTAGGAGCTGGAAGTTAATTGTGAGATAATTTTCTCGGAATACGGTCGTTATTTTAATACTGATCTTTAGTTAGGAAACCTTTAACCACGTCAACTGATCAAATTTTATAGAACTCGAAAAGTTTAGAGATACATATTTAAAATCTGTGAATCCGCCGAGTGAGGGGCGTTATACAAATACCCAATTAGAAGGAGGTGAAAATTATGAAAAATATAATTAATGGGAAATATTTAGCGATTATAGCCGTTGTAGTCATAACTTTATCGCTCATCCTAGGGATGGCTGCAATGCCCGCCGTAGCTGGAAGTTCAAATGATGAAGGAGTCGAATATGCGGGAGCAGAAATCCCGGACTACTCCGAGATAGATGCAACGGGATTTGACTATGCCGTTGGTGATTACGAGAATGCAGGATACGGAACGGATGACTTCGAAGACACCTTTGACTACATTCAAGATGCGATCGATGAGGCAGGAACTGCGGAAAATCATGGTGGTATCATAGTGTTCTCCGGAGAATATGAAGAGGATGTAAACATATCGAGCGACTACGACGGCCTAGAATTGGTCTCCTATGAAGGACCTGAAGAGACAACGATAGATACTCAAGGAACAGATGTTGGTGTTGAGATATGGGCAAGTGACGTAACTTTTGAAGGGTTTGAAGTGATAGGATTTGATCAGATAGGAATCCAAGCAGGAGACCCATGGGAAGAAGATGATTTCGTACTCAGTGATGTCACCATCAGGTACAACATCGTTCCAGAAGGTGAAACTGATGAGGAACGTGATGCAACTAGGGCACTATATCTTGCAGCCGTGGATGGAGGAGTTGTAGAAAACAATGAACTTGGTGCACAACCAGGAGATACATTTGGATCTGACCTAGGTTACTTTACGTTTGAGGTTGGGAAATCTAGAAACATAGATGTTACCAACAACAATATTTTTGCAGAAGAAATTGATACTCACGGAGGAATAATGATCAGCGGAGAAACTTTTGAAAGTCTTATAGGAGACCACGAAATAATAGGCAACACTATTGAAAACTATTCTGAAGGTCGAGGAATAAGGTTAACTGCATCGTTTGGACCAATAGTGGATGTAAAAATTGAAAAGAACCAAATCCAAAGCAATGAAAGGGGAATAAGTCTAGAAAATCCTGACGGCGACATTACGAATATCAATGTCTATTATAATAATATTGAGAATAATGAAGATTACGGTGTCTGGGCAGAAGAAGACGTTAGTGTTGACGCCACCTACAACTGGTGGGGTACAGAAGATCCCGAAGAAATCGAAGCTTCGACCGAAGGTGATGTCGATTACGAACCTTGGTTGGATGAAGACGGTGAACCTGTAGTCGATGAGGACGAGATTACCGGCTTGACCGTCATTGAGGATCCTGACGAGATGGAGTACATAGAAGGACAAGCTCTCGACCTAGCCGGTCTCGTGGTTGAAGTCGAGTGGGAAATCGCCGAAAATGAGGAACTGACATGGCCTGATAATGAGGGAGTTCTCGAAGCCGAACCCTCAGACGGGACAGAGCTGACCGTCGAAGTTCACGACAACGAAACCATCACGGTATGGCACGAAGGCTTTGACAAAGTGACGGATACGACCGACGAGACCCTGACGGTCGAGAAGGCCGAGGTCGGAGTGGAGATTCATCCCGAAACTCTAAATCTTGGCTCCCAAGGCAGATGGATCACAGCCTACATTGAGCTGAATGAGGACCACGTCGTTGAGAATATCGAAGTTGACAATGTTGAGTTAATCCACAATGACAACGAGCTTAAAGCCGAATGGGGAGAATTGCAAGACGACATTCTCATGGTCAAGTTTGACCGCGGGGAAGTGACCAAGTTACTTGGAGATATAGATGACGAGGAGATCACCTTAACCATAACGGGAGAGGTCGACGAGATGGTTTTCGAGGGTACTGACGAAATCCGAGTTATCGAACCGGGAGAAGGACGCGGACGGGAATCTGAACCAGGGCCGGATGAGAACCCTGGACGAGGGCCGGATGAGAACCCTGGACGAGGGCCGGATGAGAACCCTGGACGAGGGCCTGGACAGTGAAATAATTTCGGTAATGGAAAATCACTGAAATATAAATAGAAAATCTAGGGTCTAGGGATTGGACCTCTTAGTAATCCTATAAAGAGAAAACGATCAAGAAAACTTTCTTTTCCCCTATTTATTTTTTACCTCGATCTAGCGTTTCTTTCCAGTGGTTATTCTAAGCCTTTCAAGTTTTCCAATATCTCTATGATAGAGTCATTTTCTTTTTTTCTCGCCCTTTACCTAATTGATGAAAAAACCGAATCGGGACACACTTCCCCGATATACAGCCATATACGTGGTTAAAATTAAAGGTTCCTTATAAAGGAAATAGAAGTATTGTGATTCTTCATATTACTACTATTTTCCTTCCTCGAAAGAGTTTGGAATTCGTTTACGCTAAACTTCTTTGAGGTGTGGTGTCAATATGTTTACATCGAGCCTTCCGGCAGTCCGGAGAGGCGGACAATAATCAAATACAAACTAATAAGTCGACTAAAGGGTATCAAAATTACTCTGTTCCTTTCACTGATGATTTTCTTCCTGGGTCTTTTTAATTCCATAATTCACAAAATGGGTCGAGTTTTTCCCTTCATTTATGTTCCCTTCGAAAGTTCCGCAGCTATGTTTCGAGGTTATTACTCTGATGGATGAAATTCAGGATTTTTAAAATACTCTTTTAAATAAAAATAGTCGTCTATAGACATCAAAACCGGCAGCTTTCTAACTAAAGAAATTCCAGGCTGCTAGCTATTTCCTCTGCTAATTTCGGCATTTCTTCCGATATTTTTTCCATTAAACGAACTTTCGCGTCCCCTTCGGCCTTATGCATCCGTTCGACAAATCTTTTTAATTTCTTATGTTTCTGGAGCAATAGTTCGCGCTCCTCACCTTTTGCTCTTTCCGCCCTGTCAGCTAATTTTCGTAGTTCTTTATATTTCAAGCGAAGAACCCCCATCTATTAGTAAGTCTTATTCGAATAAACATTTTTTCACGTGAAATACACCCACCCACCTGTCCTGCCACTGTAATCACTCTACCAATTGGCAGATGCGAAATATTTTCGACTAAATTCCAAGTTCGGTTTTTATTATGAATAAAATCATCACCTAAAACCGTTTTCTACATATGATTTTGAAAATGCTCAGGTTATACAAAAAAATAGTCAGAGTTTTTTAATTTTCGAGCCTCTGGTAGTGTACAATTAGATTTTTAACTAATTTTTGATACGTTTTGTTGAAGTCATTAGGCTTAGTGAGAGTGAGATAGATAAATATTTTTTCCTTAATTGAGGAGTGGGGATACAATGCCCAAGTACACGGACGAGTAAAAGAAAAAGAACATGCTCGCAAAGCTGGTCATGAGGCATTTTTACTTATCATAATTTTTTTCTCGATCCTTCAGTAAATCCCTTGTTAAAAGATTGGAAACAAGGATTAAGAAGGTTAAAAAAGAATTTTAGGAATTAGTGAAAGTTGATTAAGGTAAATAGTAATTAGAGTTCCTTATCGAAAATATAAAGA
>Ga0207421_10005613_pt1 | contig 14007 bp, 15 predicted proteins | sample SodLakKL_010_SED_4_FD_187542 | JGI IMG/M metagenome (GOLD analysis project Ga0207421, IMG submission 187542) | Alkaline sediment microbial communities from Lake Tanatar, Kulunda Steppe, Russia - 8KL_010_SED (SPAdes) (version 2) | ecosystem: Environmental > Aquatic > Non-marine Saline and...
AGATTTTAGCACCGGTTTTTTCGGCAAGGTCCATGTGCCCGGATACAAAGTCGGCATGCATATGAGTTTGCAGAATGTGGGTAATTTCCACTCCCAGCGCACGGGCCTCATCAATATAGATATCGATGTCGCGTTGGGGGTCAATAACGGCACAAGCTTCGGATCCGGCAAGGATGTAAGAGCTGAGCGCGATTTTATTCATGAAGTAATGTTTTATTAGCATGGCATTAGGTCTTTAGATGATTTGTTGGGGGAATTAAATGAAGAAAAAATAGAATATGGAAACCGTGATAATCAGAAAGAGTACGGTCATTCCGCTTCCGGCCTTTAGGTAATCGGCATTGCGATATCCTCCCGATGACATCAGGAAAGCGTTTACCTGATGCGTAGGAAGAATGAAAGAATTTGCCACACAAACGGCAGCCATTAGCACAAGCGGCCGGGCGTCCAGACCTGCAATCCCGGCCATGCCCATCACAAGTGGCGACAGCACAACAATTGCACCTACGTTAGACATAAAGAGTGAAAACACAGTTGAGAGTACACCTACCATTATCACAATAAATATGGGGTGCAAATCAATAACCACACTCATGATGGATTCAGCTAGAAACATCGCAGTACCGGTTTTTTGCATGGCCAGCCCCAACGGAATCAAACCCGCCAGCAGGAAAACCACCTTCCACTCAATGGCCTCATAAGCTTCTCCGATATGCAATACACGGGAAAGAACCATGCAGAGAGCCCCGGTGAGAAACGCCATGGAAATGGGAAAGCCGACCATCGCAAGTGTAATGGCTAATACAAAGCAGCCAACAGCCGGCCACGTTTTTGATTTATCTTTGTTATCTACCTCAAACCCGGTAATTACAACAAAATCTGCACTGTCTTTCAAATGCTTGATTTTGCTCCATCTGCCGTAAACAATCAGAGTGTCGCCCGTACGAATTTCAGCATCAGAAAAATCACCTTCAGCTCGCTTACCCTGGTTAAATAGTATAACCGGCTCAACAGCGAAGCGTTTTCTCAAAGAGTACTCCCGCATACTTTTTCCGGAAAGTTCTGAATCCGGGGGAATAATAACCTCTGCAAAACCGCTGACATCGGGATTAAAGTCATCGGAAAAATCGCCCGACGCAGAGATATCTTCGAGCTGGAAATCTTTTAGAAACTGACCAATATTTTCCTCAGGACCCAAAAGAGCGAGCGTTTGGCCACTCTCAAACTTGCTTTTACGCCAGGGAGCATAAACTACGTCTTCCCCTTTCCCCACGGCCAGAAGGTTAATATGATACGTTTCCCAAAGGCCTGCTTCTTCCGTGGTTTTTCCGGCCAGTGTGCTTTCAGGAGTTACGGACAGCATTGTGATGTTATCTGGCAATTCAAGTTTCTCAACCAGCTTTTCCTGCTCGGTTTTTTCGGTATCTGTATCTTCCTCCGAGGGCAAAACTTTATTTCCAAACAGTAAAAAATAGCCTATGCCAGACAGCAGAAGCACAATGCCAACCGGTGTTACGCTAAACAGATTATAGGCTTCGTGCCCTTCATTTCTCAGCAGGTCGTTTACAAGGATGAGCGGTCCGGAGCCTACCATAGTAAGTGTGCCTCCGAGTATGGCAGCAAAACCTATCGGCATAATAAGTGATGATGCCGGTATCCTGGCACGTCGTGAGACCTGCATTATGCCGGGCAAAAAAAGCGCTGCTGCCCCAATATTTTGAATTAAACCCGATAGCACGCCCGTCGATAAAGAAAGCAGGCCTATCAGTTTCCGTTTACCGGTGCCGGCCTTTTTGATAACATATTTTGAGAATTCATCCATTACACCCGTTCGGGCAATTCCGCGCCCTAATATCATCACGCTAAGCATGGCTATAACGGCGTTGCTCGAGAAGCCGGAAAACATCTCCTGTGAATCTAAAATGCCGGACCAGCCAAGCGCCAGCATGCAGCCAATGGCCACAATGTCGATGCGAACCACATCGATTACAAGCATTATTATTGTTATACCAAGGATTACCAAAACTGTAATTATACCGGCATCCATAATTCTTAGCTTAGTTCTGAGAATTCAATTTCGGGCCACTGTTGCACTCAGTGGTTTAGTATCTGGTCTTTAGCACAATATTACCAAGCTCCTTAATCTCATCCTGACCGGTAAATATCACCCTGCCACTTTTAGACATTACTTCCCAGGCAATAGTACTTGTGATATCGTCTATGGCATCTTTTTGAGTTATATCATCTGTATACTCAAACGTTCTGTCGCCTGTCATGAGAACCGGCTGAGAAAAATCTTCATGCACGATTAGAAGATCGCCACGCCCGTCGATTGATGCCTGAAAAACTTCCTGCAAGTCGGTAAGAACCGCACCCTGCCCAACGGCTTCATTCATTTCTTCAATCGCTTCAGTTCTGCCTTTTTGTTGCAATACCTCAACAATTTCCCAGCCCTGCTTAGCGATAGTATGTACGTCGGTTTCGTTATAATGTACGCTCGTGTAACCAACATAAACTGACGGTTTGTCGGCAACCTGCATCAGGCGGCTGTAGTTGTCTTCTGTGCTGATTACGACACACCTTAAGCCCGATTCGTTGTGTACTTTCACAAGAGCCTTATCTACCGTATTTAAGAACTCACGAACTAAATCATCGAGGCGTTTGGAGTCGCTTACTCTTTCCGGATCTGTGTTGTAGTAGCTGGTTTCTGAGAAAGGAAAATCATCGTTTTTAACCTCATCGACAATACTGTCATTAATGGTGTTATAGAGATTCACACCGCTTTGCGATAGCAACAGAATATAGTATTCCTCACTTCTGTTGTACGACTTTATAAGTGAGTGAATATTGAATGCATCTGTTATATGCACCCCGTTTTCACTTACCGGCCAGGCAGTTTTAATGATTTCTTTGGTATCGTTAGAAAGATAGATATGAAGGCTGTCCAGATTATAGTTTGCATCAATCTCTTCTTCAACTTCTGCAATTTTTTCTAATAATGATGCTACAGGCCTTTTACCAAATTCACTTATAATCCTTTCTTCTGCCTCGTTCAAAAGGTTTTTTAGCTGAACCACATCCTGCCCGTTATCGGGATGGGTTCTGTGAGTATTCAGTGAAATAGTAACACAGGGAGTGTTTTTTTCGCTAGTCAGCTTGTCTATTTTTTGCCTGATTGTCATATTTTCGAGGGTTTTTGCAGCACATGATAATTTCAATTTTGCTCGTAATACTATTCAAAGTATTGTATTTATTCGCGCAAAACGTTTCTTAAGTATTGGAAACCCTTGCATAAATCACGTATAACTCCAAAGAAAATTTACGATGACCTTGGGCTATGATGGTAAAACCTGTATGGCAGAACCTAATAGCACCAGCTTAGCCGCTTTATTCCGGTACCCAAACCGACACAGATTCGCCCTTGCAGCGAAACTCTCCCCAGCCATCCTTGTTAGTTGTTATCTTCTCCTCTATATGCCCGGTTATATCAGTATATGATGTTTCGGGGGAACCCGTTTCCATATGCTTTGAAGCATCATCTCCGTTGCTGATCAATACAGCCATTCCACGCTTGTTTTCTTCTTTTCCCATTCGCGTCCAGCCAACACAGTTCGCATCATCAAAATAATCATACTGCTCGCAGTGGGCATATTCTCTTCGAACAAACAGAAACTTGTCAATTAACCATTGATGGGAGGCCATCGAAACCTCATGCTCATTACCATCTGTGCCTTTATCTTTATACTGCGCTCCGTAATAATCGGGTGCAAATACGCAGGGATAGCCTTCTTTTCTTAAAAGTATGAGTGCATATCCCAAAGGCTTAAACCAGGCTTCAACAACCGATTCAAGAGACTGCAATGGCTGAGTGTCATGGTTACTGACAAGTGTTACGGCATGCGTGGGATGCTTTTGAACAAGGGTGTTATCGAATATAGTCTGCAGGTCAAAGCTTTTGCCACCTTTGCCGGCACGTGCAAAATTATAATGCAGATTTACATCAAAAAGCATCATGCTGCCGTCTGTAGCTTTCATAAAGCGCTCTAAAACATCTTTTTCGCCAGACCAGTACTCGCCAACTGCAAAAATTTCTTTCCCCGTGTGGTAACGGACATGCTTCAGCCAGTCCAGGAAAAAATCAGACCGTACGTGTTTGATGGCATCAAAGCGGAACCCGTCAACCCCTGTCGTTTCCAGGTACCATTCCCCCCAGTAAAACAGCTCTTTTTGCACATCGGGATTATTGAAATCCAGGTTACAGCCCATCAGGTAATCAAAATTACCCTTTTCCATGTCTACACTTTCATCAAATTTTTTCCCTTCAAACAGGTAAACGGCATCAGTCTCATCTGCTAATGCATTATAATCTGCTGCGTTAAAATGCCACCAGTGCCATTTCAACTGAGAGTACTTACCGTTACGTCCCGGGAAATTGAAATGCGTCCAGGCTTTTATTTTCTGTAATTCACCTGAGGGCTCTGTTCTGTTCTCAGGATTAAACGGAGTCGCTTTAAACTCCTCGGTTTCGTCTCCGCCAAGCTTATGATTAAACACAACATCAGCATATACATGAAGACCGGCCTCGCGTGCAGCCTTTATCCCGGCCAGATATTCATCGCGTGTTCCGTATTTAGTACGGACAGAGCCTTTCTGGTCGAACTCCCCCAGATCAAAAAGGTCATATACTCCATACCCAACATCATACCCTCCGGCTGCACCTTTATATGCCGGAGGCAGCCAAACTGCTGTTATGCCCCGGTCGGCCAGCTCTTTAGCGTTTTCTGCCAATTGTTTCCACAAATTACCATCAGCTGGGGTGTACCAGTGGAAATACTGCATCATTACTCCATTCTTGGCTTCCATGATGATCCAGGTTATGTGTCAATTATAATTACCAGAAAACTATAAAACTTTTAAAGGCTTCGAAAGACCTTTAACAGCGCACCTTTGGGTATCATAACATATTGTTTTATAGAAATCTATCCTGAGTTCTGGCTGGCGCTTATATTGAACAATATTAAGGATTTTATACTGGTGAAGCGTTACTTCATTGCCGCCCGCACTTGTAAGTTTTACTTATACCATTAAGATCAGACAGGCTAAAAAATTGGTAATACGTGATATATACAACTATTTATTGGTATGGTATAATTATTCATCTGCAGATTTTATGATCTTTGAAATGTAGTAAAGATGCTTTGCAAACTACCGGTGGCTTTTATGCCCCCATAGAAAACATATCCTAACAATGGTAATTCAACATGATGAATCGATATTTGAATATCCTATCAGTAATTACCGGTGCCGTGCTAATTGCAGCCTGTGCCAGCACGAGCCCTCCTACCCAACAGCTCACTGAAACAAGAATGGTAATAGAGCAGGCCGAACAGCTTGGTGCTGAGGAATTCGCACCGCTCGAAATTCGGGATGCAAAAATTAAACTGCAGCAGGCCCGCGATGCCATAGATGCCGAAGATTATGATAAAGCCAAACGTCTTCTGGAACATGCCCGGGTAGATGCTGAGCTTGCAGAGGTAAAAGCACGATCGGCAAAGTCGCAACAAGCGGCTGCAGAACTGAGAGAAAGTATCCGTGTTCTTAAAGAAGAACTTGAAAGAAATAACGAATAGATCATTAACCAGAGGGTTAAAATGATGAAATCAACTGTTTTTAACAGCAAATGGCAATCCCCTTTCTTATGGTTTACCATTCTGCTGATTCTGATTATAATAATTGGCTGCGGTGGACCTCCGGCAAATAATCCGCTGCTTAACGACGCACGGGATAAATATGAGGTGGCCCATAACGACGAATCGATAGTGAGGCTGGCACCGGTTAAACTGAAAGAGGCCGAAGAGACGCTGGCAATCAGCACCAGTTTATGGGAATCTAAAGCCGACAAGACAGAAGTAGATCACTACGCTTATCTGGCTATACAAAGAACATTAATAGCACGTGAAACGGCCCTTATGAATGCCGCTCAGCAGGAGATTTCCCGTGGAGAATCAGAAAGGCAGCGGGTAATGCTGGATGTCCGCCGTGCGGAAGCCCAAAGATCCGAACAACGTGCTACAAGTGCGCTTGAGGAGGCCCAGCGGGAACGACAGGCAGCTAGCGAGGCTCGATCCGCGGCTGAAGATGCCAGGCTCTTAGCCGAAGAGCTCGCAAAACAAGTAAGCGAACTTCAGGCACGTCCCACAGACAGAGGGTTGATACTCACGCTTGGCGATGTACTTTTTGATTTTGGTGAAGCCACTCTGAAAACTGGCGGTATGCAAACCGTAAATAAGCTGGCTGAGTTTCTGAATGAATACCCTGAGCGCAACATACTAATTGAAGGATTCACCGATAGTATTGGCTCAGAGGAATTCAACAGGGGCCTTTCTGCCCAACGAGCAGAAAATGTAAAGAACGCTTTGATGAGCAACGGTGTGCGTTCAGACCGAATCCGCACCTACGGTTATGGCACACAGCACCCTGTTGCCAGTAATGCCTCTGAAGAAGGACGCCGGCAAAATCGCCGGGTCGAGGTCGTCATTTCTGATCAGGACGGAGCTATTAAAGACCGTACCGGATCAAATTAAAGAGAAAAAAAGAACACACTACATTTATCAAGAGAGCCAGAAAGTCACCCTGTAGCTTTTACCAAATTTGCAGGGTGATTTTATTATGAACATAAATTGGTCAACTCAGACCTTGGACTTCCGGGCTTTGACTCATCATTCATAATTTAAATTTGCGGACGGATGCTGACCTGAAACTCCTCTAAATTTACCCGCCATCCAGGGTGATGCCGCTGTGACCATCAGAACCAACGGCCAGATGTTGCCGTCGCGGAAGGTGTAGGCCTCAAGAATTTGAGACATTGGCATGCCCTGAGCCAGCCCGAAGGAAAACTCGAATACCAAGGTGAGGATCAGCCATCCAAGGCCGGTTAGAATGAGGGCGCGGGATTCCCGGATGCCAAGCCAAGGCAGAGACAGGTAAGCAATGGCAACAATGAAACACGATAGCAGCAATCCGCTCATGAGGAAAGCTGTCGCGCTGGTAAACTGATCGAGCAGCACGGCCTCCCGAAAAATGCCGTTTCCGATAGCAATAACCAGAATCGCAATCCAGACTACAAAAGCTTTCAGAACTACCTTGGCTGCCAATGAGGACTCCTTGATTCAAAACGAACCAGAGTTAATGTTGATCGCGGATACGATTAAATATAAGCAGGAATCAAATCAAATTGACAGACAGGCAAACCTTAACGCACACTTTTCTGCACGTTTCAGAATCTCACGGATACCTGAATTACCTCAATGATTGGCCCGGCCATATTACAGCTAACCAGATCATCCCGCTCTTTAGCCATCATTCGAACGTTCAGGCCGTCGGTCTGATAATCTTCCGGAAGGTTAACAAGCTCGTAGAAGGTATCGGTGGTTCGCAATCCCCAGCCGCCGCACTCAAAATCTATTTCTTCAATCTGACCCACATAAAGATCTGAGTCTTCTTCCGCCGAGGTCGTTGAGCAGGCCGATAGGCCAATAAGCAGCATGGCGCTGATTAGAAGAATAGATAGTTTCATAGCGTTTCACCGGAATCTACAGGTACAATATTGGATCAGTACAAAATAGCACATTTGTATATGTAGCTGCCTGATACTCCAATAATAACGAGAGCGTGTCAAACGGAATTGCACTAAGATGTGAGGCTCTGAATCTGTTTATCAGGACTCTTTATCTCAAGGCATATTCTCTAATAATAACCGCCCATTTCCCGCATTCGCTCATCCAGCAATTGCTCAAGTTCCGGCAGGTTTTCAGCTACAACCTGTTCACCAATCATCATTCCTTTTTGCATAAGCACCGGAGTCAGTCTTACAGCCTTTTGTCCTGTTTCTGTCTGATAGAAGGCCGTGATTTCACGTAGTTCCGATTCGGTAAATTGCTCTGCATATATTTGAACGTACACATCCCTGAGATTTTCCCAGCTCATGTGTTTTTGCATGAACGACTTCAATATATCTTCAAACGGCAGCAGGTCCGGTGCCTGCCGAAGCTGGGCATCAATGATATCATCGATTGCCTGATTCATAACTTCCTGCATGTTCATTTGAACAAGCAGTTTTTCAGAAGCCTGTAAATGGCTTTCCGAAATATCCTGAGCCAGGGCTGGAATGCTGAACAGGGTAACTAGAATGACGAATAGCAGAGATTTCATAACTGTATAAGTTTTCGGATTGATGATGTGAACCGATGGGTTTTAAACCAGTTTTGTAAAACCGAACCATAATAGTAAAATCGTTTCAAAACCCAAACCCGATTTAAGATAAGCCGGCTTAGGCTCATCTGGATAGTATAAATGGAACAACCCTATAACTGAATCAGGGAAATATGTAATGGTCTGTCTGACTTAAACTATCTACATTTCATATTCATATCCTTCGTCTAAATCTTTACTAAACAGAAATGAATCAAAGTAAATCCATTACATCTCCATTAAAGATTGATAGCACAGGATGGAAAAAGGTCTTAAAAAGAGTTGCAGAACGTATTAAAGAAGATCATATACCCATAGTATCTGCAGGCGTTGCGTTTTATGCGTTCCTGGCTATATTCCCCGGTATTATGGCCCTTTTTTCAATTTACGGACTGGCTTTAGACGCACAGTCGGCTCAGGAACAAATTGAAAGGCTTGCAACGGTAATGCCTCAGGAATCTATTTCTGTAATCGAAGGAAGGATGGATAAATTAATGGAGACCTCTGCAAGTGCGCTAGGCTGGGGTACCGCATTCGGTTTTCTGATTGCTCTCTGGAGCGCTAACCGGGGCATTAAATCTCTTTTTAACGGGCTTGATGTTGCCTACAGAGTTGATAACCGCAGAGGTTTTTTTAAACAAAATGCCCTCACCCTGGCTTTTACGCTTGGGACTATTGTAGTAATAATTGTAAGTCTGGGATTCATTGTAATATTTCCTGCATTGGTTAATACAATTGGATTACCCGGTACTGCTGAAGGTCTTATAAACTGGCTCAGATGGCCAATCCTGGCTATACTTGTTGTTTTAGCAATTAGTTTAATCTATAAACACGGACCCGCCCGGGAAACTCCCGGATTTGTATGGGTAGTTTATGGAGCTGCTGCGGCAACCGTAGCGTGGCTGATAGCTTCCTGGGGATTTTCCATTTACGTTAACAATTTTGGAAACTTTAGCGAAATCTACGGCTCCTTGTCAGCTGTAGTAGTTTTATTGCTCTGGCTTTTTATTTCCAGTTTTATCATCCTCGTGGGTGGAGAGCTAAACCGCGCAGCGGAATCATATGCCGAAGATCAGCTTGAAATGCCTGAATGATATTTGATATACATGTCTGATATGGGAATGGCGGATGAAACGTCATTTCTCTTAAACTGTACAAAGATATTTAATCCTTTATCTCTTCTTTAACCTGATCCATATCCTCCTTATTCTCGACTTCATCATTATCATTATCATTATCAATTAAAGGGTGATCTTCTCCCAGGCCCACGATGATTATGATGTTGTTAATAATATTATAAAGCATAAGAATTACTGTTACCATCATGCCGCTTAATAACGATGAAGTAAACAGTATTACCCAATAGATCGTACTATACCACGATGAAGGAATATTCTCCGCTTCGGTTAATGGTAGGTTAAGGAGCTGATAGAAAATCAGGGATACGATAAAAAGAAAGGAAGCAAACCTGGCAAGGCTTAATACCTGTTGATAATGAAACTTTTTCAATCTGGAATTACTAGCTGAACTTATTCCAAGTAAAGTAAGGATCAGAGCCAGGATTGTGGCTGATGCAAGAATAATCGTATTAGCAAGTGAACTAATTCTCGGTACTGTAGATTCGATAAGCCTTATGGCTTCAAAACCTGAAATACTTCCCAGCAGGTAAACCGATGCTCCTGTAAAAAAGGCTGTAAGCAGCCCCCCATACAATGGCATTTTATAATCAAAAATAAACCATTTCATTCTCTTTCTGTCTTACCTGATGTTATGTTTATTTCTTTGCCAGATATATTTTCACCACATATTTTAATTTCAAAATTGGTGTTCGCTCAACTGCGCTACAGACGCGATTTAAAAAAACGGATGTTACATAACCAATAGCCATTACTCCACTACCTGAAACAGTAAAAACGGTACTTTCTTCGCTTGCATATCGGTTATATTGCTCTGACACTGTTGTTCTTCGAGATCCGTTTTTATTAATATTTTTACTTTCCAGGACCTGCCAGGAGACACGCCATAAAGAAACACTTTCTCCAGGATGCATGCATGTAAGAAGCTACGATGTTAATCAGATAGATCTTTTATAATATCTTCAGGCAGCATTGCATATTTACTGCATCGTAAAGCAGACAGCCTGTCTCAGTTTTACTTCAGATCAAGGCTTTTCTTTTCCTCTTTTGAGAATACGTGAACCCATCCGGGCCAGTCAAATAAGACTCTTCTCATCTTGTATATCTAATATTCCGGGGTCATCAGGCTTGGGAATATAGCGGAACCATATTGCAGCAAATATCAGGACCCCTTCTTAAATACATCTGTAAGAATTACTAAAAGAGATATAAAACTACAGCCGGTTTATTTTCATAAAATAGACCATGTAAGAGCGCCATACCAACAGCAATCAAAGGAGACGTATGTCATACAATAATTATCGGAAATGCATAGAAGCGTGTAATATGTGTGCAGTAGCTTGTTTGCACTGTGCAACAGCCTGTTTGAAAGAAGATGATATTAAAATGCTGTCAAAATGTATTCAGCTGGATCAGGACTGTGCAGATATATGCCAGCTGGCTGTCAGGTTTATGACACGCGAATCCGGCTTTTCGAGCCGTATCTGTGAACTCTGTGCCGAAATATGTGAAGCTTGTGGCGAAGAATGCAAGCAGCACACTAACATGGAACATTGTCAGAAATGCGCCAAAGCCTGCTTTGAATGTGCGTCTCAATGCCGTGAAATGGCAAAAATGGAAACAGCTTAATATGCCAAATCTCTTAACCTGGCATACCTGAACCACGCTTAACAAACGAGAGACAATACTCTTAACTGATGTTTTCAACCTCTGCCAGCCAGAGTTAAGTCGGGAAACCTGTTTTAAGAAATTTGTCTCAGAACACCACCAAAGATAAACCTAAAAAAAGGATCAATACGATGGCACATGGTAAATATGAAGGAAAAATAGCTAAAGGTATAGAAGAATATACTGCAGAAGTTCCGTCAGATGTATATCTGTGGACAGCTTTTGGCGCAATGGGAATCTCATTGACACTTAAAATAATGCAGAAAAACAACCTCGCCCTGTTTGTGGGGCAATGGGCCGCTCCAATCCTGCTGATGGGAGTATATAATAAAATTGTAAAGGTTGAAGGATCTGATTAAACCAGGCAGATAAATCAGCAGTCATAGATTCCGGACAATTTCATTGTTCATGTCAGAAAAAACTAACAACTACCAAGCATCAAATTAATATAATTATGAAAACAAATATTTTATCATCATCCTCAATCACAGGAAAAAGTGTTTCCAACCTCAAAAGCGAGAATATTGGTGACATCAAAGACCTGATGATCGACCCGAACAATTCAGAAGTTATATACGCTGTGTTGTCATTCGGGGGATTTATGGGCATCGGAAACAAGCTGTTTGCCGTTCCGCTCAAGGCCCTTCAATTTTCAGACAGAGACGACACCATACGGCTCGATGTAAATAAAGAAAAGCTGGAGAATGCTCCCAGCTTTGATGAGGACAACTGGCCATCGACAGCTGATAAAACGTTTACTGATTCTGTAAACAGACACTATGGTATTCAGGATCAGCGACACGCAACAGTTAAGTAGAGAAGCTTTCTCCTGCAAACAGACTTGATTCATTTCTTTTGTGGAGACAACCTTTGCACTGAAACCCACTGATATCCTTCACATTATGAATATTGCGTTTTCATGATGGAAGGATATCTCTGTTTTATTTACTTATGCCAGACAGTCTTTTCATCACTCATATAATCAAACTAAAACAACGCAGATGCTTAGCCAATCAGAGCTGTATACTGCCCGCATAATGGTTATGTTGAGTATCCCGAATTGAGTAACTTCCGTAGAATGAAAAGCAGGTCGTACTTGCCATTATACGGCCTGATTTAAAGCGATAATTATTCAAAAAGAACGTATTTGTGATACCCCTCTCCATTTTAGATCTCGCAGTTGTAACTGAAGGCAGCACCGCTAAAGAAGCGATTCAAAACAGTCGGACTCTTGCCCAACAGGCTGATACCATGGGCTACAATCGCTTCTGGATGGCGGAGCATCATAACATGGAGAATATCGCAAGCTCAGCCACTTCCCTCCTCCTTGGTCATATTGCCGATGCAACGAAAAATATCCGTGTGGGTTCGGGTGGCATCATGCTGCCCAACCATTCTCCGCTTATCATAGCCGAACAGTTCGGTACGCTGGCGACTATCTATCCCGGCAGAGTGGACCTCGGGCTTGGTCGCGCTCCGGGCACAGATCCCTTAACGGCAAACGCCATTCGCCCCGACAGAATGCAGCAGGTGCAGGAATTTCCTGAATCAGTACAGCAGATTCAGAAATATCTGTCGAAAGATAACAGTAGCAGTAAGGTTCGCGCTTTTCCGGGTGAAGGCACCGAAGTGCCCATCTGGATATTGGGATCAAGCACAGACAGTGCCTTTCTGGCCGCAGAGCTGGGGCTGCCCTATGTATTCGCCAGTCACTTTGCCCCTCATCAGCTGATGCCGGCTCTGAAAATCTACCGGGAGCGTTTTAAGCCATCCGCCCAGCTGGATCAGCCCTACTTTATGCCCTGTGTGAATGTGATAATGGCCGATACAGATGAGGAAGCACAATTTCTTTCCACATCCATGCTGCAGATGTTTCTGGGCGTGGTGACCGGAGACCGCTCTCCCATGAAAGCCCCGGTTGACAGCATGGATGGAATCTGGAATGATCACACCAAATATGCCGTAACTCAGATGCTCGCCTGCTCATTTATTGGCAGTGCTGAAACAGTACACGATCAAATGCAACACTTTATACAAGAGACTGAAGCCAATGAGCTGATGGTCTCGACCTATATTTTTGATCACAGCCAGAGAATTAAATCATACCAGTTGTTATATGATATGATGGCTGCCGTTCCCTCTTAAAATTGTGAACCCTATGAATAGCAAGGAGCTGGAAATAGCTGATATAGTCAGAAAGAAGTGTATTGAAGCGGCGAAAGAAGGATTCACCGACGCCTCGATGAATGGACTTTGTGCAGAGGGAGCAATGGAAGCGGCCATCAGCGCGATGCAGTCACTTGATCTCGATCGGGTTATTAATGAAACCGGTCGATAAAACTCAATCACCAGTCAACTTTACAAACCCCGCCCCTGAACTGCATGCTTTCATCGGTGTACTGCTGGAATTCTATTCTGACCCCGTTTGGATCTTTGGTCCACGACTGCCAGGTGTGGTCACCACCAAGCTTTTTATCCGTTGCCTCAAACCCACCCGAGCGCAATCTGTCAATAATCTGATCGATATCATCCGTCTGAATGGCAATATGGTTGATATTGCCAATTTCCCCGGGTTCACCTTTGAAGACTTCAATAAAGGAATCGTTGCCAAGTTTTAGGTAAAAGCCAAACAGGGCATCATCCTTTTCAAAAATGAAGCCTTTCTCCAAACCAAGTACATCACAATAGAACCTTTCGGTCTCCTTCAGATCGAGCGTGTGGATACATACATGTGCCAGGCGGGTGATCATAGCTTTCTGAACCTCATTAGCTTTTGGTATTTCTTTTAGTGGATTATCACTCAACTTAAAGCTTTTCAGCTAAAAATATCACTCAACTCTTATTTCATCACAGCCGGGACGTGAAAATCCATTCAGAACATTCTTACCTGTACCTGAAAACCTGTTCACTGATTACTGATTACTGCTCACTGATTACTGTTCACTGATTACCG
>Ga0207421_10005614_pt1 | contig 14005 bp, 17 predicted proteins | sample SodLakKL_010_SED_4_FD_187542 | JGI IMG/M metagenome (GOLD analysis project Ga0207421, IMG submission 187542) | Alkaline sediment microbial communities from Lake Tanatar, Kulunda Steppe, Russia - 8KL_010_SED (SPAdes) (version 2) | ecosystem: Environmental > Aquatic > Non-marine Saline and...
AAAAAATAATATGTCTATAGATGTAGGAAAAATTTATAACATAAATTGTTTAAAGGGGATAGAACAGTTAGAAGATAATTTTGTTGATTTAATTATTACAAGTCCACCCTATTATAATTTACGAGAATATTCCCATTGGAATACTTATGAAAATTATATCCAAAGTCTTGATATGTGGTTTTCTTCTTTATATCGTATTTTAAAACCAGGTGGACATATTTGTTGGAACATCCAAGAGAACATACCAGAGCCAAATAAAAAAGGAAGACATTATTATCCTTTACTTGCTGATACTATAAAGATTGGAATAGACAAAAGTTTAGAGTGGGAAAAAAATATAGTATGGAATAAACAAAATGCGACACAAGTTCTTTTTGGCTCATTCCCTTATCCTCCAACTCCTATTTTTATGGATATGGTTGAATATATTATTATCTTTAGGAAGCTTGGTAAATTAACTTTTAGTAAAGAGCAAAAAGAAAAATGTAAATTATCAAAAGATGAATGGTTTAAAATAACTAGAAATGTATGGGATATTTCTCCTGAATCCTCAAAGAAAATTGGACACCCTGCTCCATTTCCTATTGAAATACCTCATAGACTTATAAAAGTTATGTCTGTAAAGGATTCTGTTGTGTTAGATCCTTTTATGGGGTCTGGGACAACAGCTATTGCTTGTTTAAAAAATGATAGAATAAATTATATAGGCTTTGAACAAAATAAAGAATATTTCGATTTGTCTAATAATCGAATTCAAAAATACACAAGAAAAAATTATGATATTTTTTCTGATTGAAAGGACTTATATAAATGAAATATATGGGAAGTAAAGCAAGATTTGTTAAACATATTTTACCAATTATTTTAGAAAATAGAAAGAAGAACCAATGGTATGTTGAACCTTTTGCAGGAGGTATGAATGTTATTTGTAATGTAGATGGATATAGGATAGCTAATGATAAAAATTATTATTTAATTAAGATGTGGAGAGGACTTGTTAAAAGAAATCAATATCCAACAGAAATTCCTAAAAGCTTATATGATAAAGCAAGAGATATATATAATAAAAAAAATAAATCATTAGAATGTGATGAAGAAATGACTGATGATATGATAGGCTGGATAGGATGGATGGGGTCAGCGAATGGAAGATTTTTCGATGGAGGGTATTCTGGAAAATCAAAAACCAAGAATGGGACTGTTCGAGATTATATTAAAGAAGCTATTAATAACATTAATAAACAAATTCCTAAGATGCGAGATGTTTTATTCGCAAATTTAGATTATAAAGATTTAATTATACCTTATGGTAGCCTTATCTATTGTGATATTCCTTATAAGAATACAAAACGATATTCAACTTCAAAGAATTTTGATTATGATGAATTTTTTCAATGGTGTCGGGATATGGTAGCAGAGGGGCATACTGTTTTTGTAAGTGAATATGATGCTCCAGATGATTTTAAATGTGTATGGCAAAAAGGAGCTAAATCATCTTTATCAGCTAATGGTAAAATTGGTGGAAATAAATTAAGTGTGGAAAAATTATTTATTTTATAAGGAGGTAACAAATGGATTGTCCTTATTGTGGTGCCGAGTTAATATATAGTGATTTTTATGGCATAGGAAACTATGCAGCTTATGAAAAATATGGGTATGGATTTAAAAAGACAGGGGACATATTTAAATGTCCCAATGCAGAAGGATTTAAAGATGAGGAAGAAGCAATAAGATATTTAGAAGAAATAGGAGTAAATATTTGTCAGGAAAATATAGAATCTATTTGTTGTGATTCTTTTGATTTTAATGGATATTTTCATACAATTGAAAATCATAATTTAATTAATGGTTATCCTTGTTAAATTTGAAATGTTTTATATGTCATTTATATCTTACAAATTAAAAAACTTTTTTTTAAGATTATTATTTGGGAATCCTATAACTTTAGAAAGGATAAAAAGAGAATATATTTTTGAACAAGATATAGAAAAATATAAAAAGAAATTTAATCAGTCTCATTGGAATTATATTTCAAAATATCAAATTCTTTCTGAATCATTTATTGAAAAATATAAGAATGAATTAGATTGGAATTGTGTTTTGACTTATCAAAAACTATCAGAGCCTTTTATTGAAAAATATAAAAGTTTTTATACTAGTTCTTGTTGGAGTTCTATTTCAAGATTTCAAAAATTATCCGTAAGTTTCATAAGAAAATATAAGTATTTGATTAATTGGAATGATATAGTGACTTGTCAGAATATACCAATAGATTTAATTTATAAGTGTCAAACTGATAAAAATAAAGTGAATAAGTTAGTTTCTAAATATGAAAGATCTCATAAGAAAAAAACTTATGAGGAAAAATTAAAAGAAATAAAAGTATTTGCAGAAAAATTTGGATTAAAGTATGATGATGAATATTTGTATGCATATAGACGGCATGATAAATCAGGTAGAGGATATTTAAGTCCATATCCATATGAGTCTCATATTTATTATAAAGACTGGCATTGTGATATAGATTCAGATAATTTAAATTCATGTGGCTTTGGGATATGGGGAGAGTATCGCAAAGGGCATAAGTTAGTAAGAATTAAAATTGATGATTGGGGAGTGTATTTAGGAGAGGAATTTAAATTTACTGATAAAGCTAGGGTATGGGGATTTGAAATTTGTTGAAAATAATATTTTTATTGATAGTGATTTGTAAATAAATATAATGGTAAATTATATTAATTGAAAAGGTTAAGATGTGATAAAACAAATTGATACAATAGAAGAACTTATAAAAGATACTCATTATAAATCTGAAGGAGAAATTAGTTGGGCATTGATATCAAGATATCAGAGTCTTTCAGAAAAATTTATTGAAAAATATCAATATAAACTTGATTGGAGTGCTGTATCACGATATCAGATTCTTTCAGAATCTTTTCTTAAAAAATATTACTATAAAATTAAGGAAGATGATTGGAATTATATTTTGAAACATCGAACACTTTCTGAATCTTTTATAGAAGAACACTATGATGATTTAAATTGGATGTATATATCTCAATATCAAAGGCTTTCAGAAGATTTTATCGAAAAATATAAAGATAAAGTGAATTGGGATCGTATATCACAGTATCAAAAACTTTCAAAACCTTTTATTAACAAATACAAAGATAAAATTAATATTGATGTTTATAATAAAATAAATAGGAAACTTTCTTATCAAGAAAAAATAGAAGAAGTAAAGAAATATGTTGAAAAATATAGTCTTAGTTATGATAATAAATATTTTTATGCTTATAGAACACATGATGACTTAGGAAGTGGTCAATTTAAAAAAGATATATTTTATAAAAAAGGTAAATATTACACAGATTGGCATCTAGATATGAGAGCAGAACAAGAAAATAGTTTTGGATTGGGAGTTTTTCGTAAAGGTAGTATTAGGGTAAAAATTAAAATTGAAGATTGGGGAGTTGAAGTGATAGGTGCTAATGGTAAAGCTAGGGTATGGGGGTTTGAAATTTATTAGAAAGGTAAAGATATGGATAAGATAGAAAAAATAAAAAAAAGATTTTTTAGACAAACTATTGAAAATCCTGATGGTGATATAGTTCATCATGGAGATTGTCTTTTCTTTTCTCATCATATATGCACTTGTGGTTTATTACATGATTTAATGACAACCAGAAATCCTGATGATATTTATGAAAAATTTTATGAAGAAATTGAAAAACAAAATAACAAATTATAGGAAAGGAAAAAATTATGAAAAGAGTATTTTGTATTATATTTTTTATGTTATTAATGTTGTCGAGTTCTTATGGGGCAATAATTTGTGAAATTGATTATGATAATAAAACTTTTTCTCTTTATACTACAGTTGATATAGAAACTATAAGTTTAGAAGTTCAGGCAGTGGACACTAGTTTCAATAAGGTGATACAAACTGGGAATGCAAAAACAATTATTGGTTTTGATGATTTTGTGATTATTGGAGGAGATATTTTGTCTGGTGATTATTTAATTGAAGACATAGGTTTTTATGATTTCGATGGAAGTATCGATATCATTAATGATAGAGGATCTAGAATTGATGGTATATATTATAGTCCTGAAACATATTTTGAATCTTTTGGACTTCCAGAACCATCAACAGTTATAGTGCTTTTAAGTGGATTGTTAATGCTAAATTTAACTAAAAGAAAGTAAGAAATGAGCACCTTGAAAGTTGAAGTATGCGAAGTTAAAGAAATAAAAGAACATCCTAATGCTGATTTATTACAAATTGCTAGAGTTAAAGGATGGGATACAGTTGTTAAAAAAGGTGAATATAAAATTGGTGATTCTGTTGTGTTCATTCCTCCTGATGCTTTAATACCTTCTGAAGTTGCTGAAAAATTAAATATTAAAAATTATTTAGCTGGAAAACAACAGAATAGAGTTAAACAAATAAAACTTCGAGGAGAGATGTCATATGGCCTTATTATTCCTAATGAAAACAACTGGGATATAGGAACAGATGTATCTGATTATTATGGGATTACTAAATATGAGCCTCCAGCAAGAACAGGCATAGAAGATGCAGCCCCGAATGATCCATATTTTATTAGGATGTCAGATATAGAAAATATAAAAAATGAACCTGATATATTTAAAGAAGATCAAGTAGTAGCAATTACTGAAAAAATAGATGGTACAAGATCTCAAATTGGAATAAGTAAATTTGATATAATCGTAGATGAAGATGGATGTATAAGTGAAGAATGTTTTTCTGTAAGCAAAGAAGAAATTTATTCTATTGATGAAGAAAATGAAGAATATGCGAAATGGAAAGCTTCATCTAATAAGGTAAATAGAAAAATACCTAATAGCTTTGAAGAATGTAAAAATAGTTTATATTGGTATCCATATACATTACCCTCAGTATATAATCTGATAACTTCATTAGTAACCAAAGAGGGACATAAAGAAGTTACTTTATTTGGTGAAGTTTATGGAAGTATTATTTCAGGGGGACATAAGTCCTTAAACTATGGTGTTTTGAATGATAAATCTTATGCTGCTTTTAGATTAAGAATTGATGGAAAATTTATTTCTTATAAAGATTTTAAGAAGATATGTGAAGATTTTAATGTCCCAATAGTCCCTCTTATTGATATTGTCCCTTATAATTATGAAAAAGTATCTGAGTACGCTAAAGGTAATTCTATTTTAGCTTCTGCTAATAATAAAGAACATATGCGTGAGGGAGTTGTTGTAGTAGATTATGAAAATCCTGATGGTAATATAATTAAAATTCTTAATCCTGATTATTTGTTATTGAAAGAAAAAGGGAAAATAAAAGATTATAGTGATGTTTGAATAAAGTGATATTATGACTAAGTTTATAGAAAAAGCTATTGAATATTGTGACCAAGGGTGCCCTTATTATAGATATTATTATGATAATTATTATTCTGAATTTTGTGTAAATTGTGTTAATGGTGAAGAAAAAACTATTTATAAAAATAGTGATTTATATAAAGAGGTTGAAGTCCCATTTGGTCCTAAAAAATGTAATTTAACAAAAACAGAAAGAGTTTTTAATGATGATATGTTTCCTATCATTCCTCCAGAATGGTGTCCTTTAAAAGATATCAAAAGTAAAGGAGTAAAAGTAGGAATGGCAGCTCTCTTTATAGAAGATGATAAAATTTTAATGGGGAAGAGATTAGGTGACAGTGTTATGTGTAATCAATGGGCATTTCCTGGTGGGAAAATGGATTTATTTGAGGAGTCTCTTTTAGAAGGATTAAAAAGAGAAGTAAAAGAAGAAACAAGCATGATATTAAAAGAGGCTGATTTAATATGTTATCAAAATGAATATTTTCCAGAAATATTTCAAAACTATATAGTTTTTTATTTTTTGGCGAAAGAATATATGGGTAAACCAAAAAATATGGAACCTCATAAATGTTCAGGATGGGAATGGGTAGATATAAATAATTTACCCAAAGATGTTTCTAAATATGCTTTACAAGTGATTAAGATTGGTAGATATAAATCATTTACTCAAAGATGTTTTTAAATATGCTTTACAAGTGATTAGGATTTATAAAAATGAAAAATAGAAAAGAAATTCTAGAAAAAAGGATTGATAAAATACAAAATAAATTATTTGATTTAATAACAAAACCACAACTATCTATAGAACAAGAAATATTTAGAATTGAAAGAAAAATAAATAATCTTTCTAAGAAAAATATTAATTATAAGAAAATAAAAGAAGAATTAACAATAAAAAAGAAAGCAATACAAAAAGATGGGGACTCATGGATAGATTTACAGATACGACTTTTAAGTTCTTTAAGAGACTATTTATGTATAAAAACTATCTATGATATGGATTATAAAAAATGGATAGAATCATTAAAATTAGATAATATTGACAATCAGAATAAATAGAGATAGTAAAATGCCTAATGAAAATAATAATATAGAAAATATTGATCATCAAAGTAGAAGTCAACCTTATGTTTTTTGGAATATAGATTATGAGTCAAGTCCTTATAGGTCATATTTAGAATCTATATCCCATCCTCCACAAATTGATTCATCTTCAATATCAAATTCTATTCCTGATTGGAGAGATTATGTTAATGGAACATTTGATTTAAATAGAAGTACAATTGATATGGATTTTGGATATAATAATACGCATATATGGAATTGTAGAGACAATGAGATGGTGACTTATAATCAAAATAAATTTGTTTTAAATGATGTTGCTTATATAGTTCAAAATTCAGATCAAATATTATTTAAACTTCTATATAAAAATTCTGATTCTATTAATTCAGGTGTTATGATAAATTTAAATTCTAATTTTTCTATTAGAGAAGGTTCTACTGAACTTAGTAGAAATGATATAATTGGATATGCTGCGGATAATTCAAATCAAGACATTGAAGATGAACAAGTAATGACGCTAGTATCGAAATCTGAAATGTTTAGAATTCTAGATATTGAAGATGAATTTACTAAATCACAAGATATAAATATGTATATTGTTTGGGGAAATAATAAAACTATAAAAAAAATTAAAATACTATTTAGAACATCTGATATAAAAAAAGCAAATGAGATTTATAATATTATTATAAATTCTTTTGATAATAATAATTATAAAATTTTAAAGAAAGAAAAGATGGAAGATATGCAGTCTTCAAAAATATGTCATTTTGGAATTAATACAAAACAACATATTATCGACTGTGATAATTCAAAAACTGAAGTAGATATTAATGAAAATAATTTTTATAGAAGTGGAATTTTATCTTTTTATGAAAGTTATATGGATATTATATTAGAATATGGGTTATTAGAATGTGGATTATATGATAATAAAGAAAATGATTATAATAAGTTTAAAGATTTATTGATTTAAAAGAAAGGAAAATCTTTGATATGGAAATAAGAATAGCAAAATTTTCATTACATCCAAAGGATAAACCAGTAGGTTATGCTGTAGGATTTAATATTGTTATGGATAGAGGAAATAGTTTTTATCGAGATACTGTTGTTTCTTTAGAAGAGGCTAAAGATAAGAGTTCTGATGAAATTGTACTAGCAGCTTGGAATAAAATAAAAGAATTTATTGTTGATCAAGCTTTAGAAGAGGTAGATAGAGAGCCATTATTAGGTTCAAGATGGGACCCTCCAGAAGAAGATATTCCAGAAAAATTAGCAGATCATTTAGTAAGAAGTGAAGAAACAGATGAGGAGATAAAAAACCCATCAATAGAGGATGGAGATTCATTTGAAAAAGGGTAATAATATTTTTTTTAAAAAATATAAAGAAGTATGAATATATATAGGATTTTGAGATTAAAAGAAGATGACATCATCCATTTAAAAAATAAATTAAATGGTGAATTTCCAAATATGTTTGCCTCGATTATGGGGCAGACAAAAGATACTTATAAGCACAATTGGATATTTCAGAATAACGTATGTCTTCCTGGTTATTTTATATGGAAATGTGTAAAATGTGAAAAAAGAATTATATTAAAAAAAGATGTTGATGATTTTAATAAAAAACAAAAGGAATATTTAAATTGTAAATATCCAGATAGATTAGATAATATTTCTCTTGAAAAAATAGCTTTTCAGATGAGAAATGAAATGATTAAATTAAATTGGGAAGCATGTCAGATATCTAAATATGAAGTTTATTGTCATGTTCATAATATAAAATTTAAAGAAGATGTAAAAGATAAATCATTTATTCAGTGGTTTAGTGATAATGCAGAGCCATTACACTGGATACAATGTTTTTGGATAGCTTGGAATAAACATCATAAAATAGAAAGATAATTTTAAAAATATATCTATGGATTATATTGGTTCTAAATTGAAATTAAATGATTGGATATTTGATATTCTATCTCAATACATTCCTGAAAAAGAATGGAAAAACTTATGGTTTATGGACGGATGTTCAGGGTCAGGGTCTACATCAAAATATGCTATTAAAAAAGGTTTTAAAGTTATATCTAATGACTTATTCCAATTTTCTTCTACTATAGTCAAAGGCTTTTCTGGTATTGATATAAGAAGAGATAATAAAGCAAGAATATTAATTGATAAACATATTAATAAAATAAATTCTATTAATGGAATAAAAGATTTTTTTTATAATAACTATTCCGTTTCTGCAGGTCGTCCATATTTTATAGATGAAAATGCAATGAGAATAGATGCTACAAGAAATTATATTGAAGAAATAACTGATGAAAAAATAAAAAATTATTTGTTATATATATCACTAGAAAGTTTGAGTTCAGTATTAAATACAACAGGAGTACAAGCTGCTTTTTTAAAGAAAATAAAAAAGAGAGCAAATAATTATTTTACAGTTAAGTTGTACCCTACTTATAATGGTGAAGTTAAAACATATTCAAAAAATTTAAAAGAAATTGTTTCTTTGCCTTGTGATATTCTTTATGTAGATCCCCCATATAATAATCGTCAGTATGGACCAAATTATCATTTATATGAAACATTTGTAAAGTGGGATTATCCTTCTTTACAAGGTGTATCTGGTTTAAGAGATTGGAAATCTGAAAGTAAAAGTGATTTTTGCACAAAAAAAACTTGTATTGACATTTTCAATAAGATTGTGAAAGATACATCTGCTAAGATAGTGTTAATAAGTTATAGTTCTGATGGATTATTATCAGAAGAAGAAATGTGTGATATTATTGAACCTTTTGGACAAATTGATGTTTACAAAAAAAATCAAAATAGATATAAAGCAGATATAAGTAAAGATAGAAAATATAATATTGCAGATTTGCAAGAATTTTTATTTGTTCTTAATAAAAATAATAGTTAGATCATATAAATATGGAATTACCAATAAATCAAATTGTTTTTGGGGATTGTTTAGATATCTTGTCAGACTTTCCAGATAACTCAATAGACGCTGTAGTTACTGATCCCCCATATGGGCTAGGTAAACAACCAGACATTGTAAAAGTTATGCAGGATTGGATAGAGAAAGGGTATCATGAGGTAAGAGGGGGAGGTTTTATGCAAAATAAGTGGGATGCATTTGTCCCACAACCAATTGTATGGAAAGAAGTATATAGGGTATTAAAACCAGGAGGACATGTTCTAAGTTTTTTTGGAAATAGAACTTATGATTTAGGTACTTTGTCAATGAGATTTGCTGGATTTGAAATCAGAGATTGTATATATTGGGTTTATGCTACTGGGTGGCCAAAATCTCATAATATAAGTAAAGCTATAGATAAAGAAAAAGGTGCAAAAAGAAAGATAGTTGGGAAAGGTAGGGCAGGTAAAACTGCATTTGGACAAAGTTCTGGATGGAATAAAACCTATAATCCTCATCAATATGATATTACTGAGCCGTCAACTCCAGAAGCAAAAAAATGGGATGGATATGGAACAACTTTAAAACCAGCATCTGAGCCTATCGTTGTAGCAAGAAAACCATTGAGTGAAAAAACTATAGTAAAAAATATTTTAAAATGGGGAACTGGAGCAATTAATATAAATGAATGTATGATAAAATCTAATAAAGATGTTAAAGGGAGATGGCCAACTAATTTTATTCATGATGGAAGTAATGAGGTAAAAGAATTATTTCCATTTTCTAAAGGACAACAAGGGGATGTCAAAGATCAAACTCGAGAGAGACATTCACCAAATAATTGTTATGGTAAGATGGGTGCAGCTGTAGACCATTTTAGAAGAGGAGATAAGGGGTCATCTGCAAGATTTTTTTTCTGTGCAAAACCTTCAAAATCTGAAAGAAATTATAATAATAAAATAAAAAATAATCATCCAACATTAAAGCCTTTAACTTTAATGAAGCATTTATGTACAATGGTATCGAATCCTAATAAAGCAATTATTTTGGACCCATATGCAGGGTCAGGGACAACTTGTATTGCTTCAAGGGAAATTAAACAAAATTTTATAGGAATAGAAAATAATAAAGATTTTTTTAATATAGCAAAAAAAAGGATAGAAATAATAGAAGAAGAAGATATCTTTCTTGATTAATATAAATATTTTTTTGTAATAAAGATGAATAAAAAAATTGATACAATTGGGCAGTTAATAAATAATATATGTGATGATGTTAATATTATTGATTGGGATTATATTTCTCATAATAAATATCTTTCAGAAGATTTTATAAGAAAATTCCAAAATAAAGTTGATTGGGGAGGAATATCAGAATATCAAAATCTTTCAGAAGATTTTATAAGAGAGTTCCAAGATAAAATTTTCTGGGGAGACATCTCAGTTAATCAAGTTCTTTCAGGAGATTTTATAAGAGAATTTCAAGATAAGTTTGATCCGACATATCTTTCTATATATCAATTATTATCAGAAGATTTTATAAGAGAATTTCAAGATAAAGTAATCTGGGGATATATTTCTGATAACCAAGTTCTTTCAGAAGATTTTATAAGAGAATTCAAGGATCAAGTTAATTGGAAATATATTTCTGGGTCTCAAGAACTTTCAGAAAATTTTATAAGAGAATTTCAGCATAAAGTCAATTGGGAAAAGATATCAATATATCAAACTGTTTCTTGTTCTTTTCTTGAAGAATTTAAAGATTTAATTGATATAAATCTTTATAATCGGTTTCATAAAACTTTTATCCAGAAATGGAAAGAAGTACAAAATTTTGCTGAAAAATATAACTTGTATTATGACAGTAATTATCTTTATGGATATAACGCTTTTAGATATCAAAACAGATTATGTTGTTATGTTGAGAGTCTGAGAAAACCCCACTGCTTGCGGTGGGGATGAATCAGACTTTGAATCAGCCGAAGGCTGATGAAATAAGGTAAGCTCTTTAAAAAGTAAATATTTTCATAATCTTAAATTTTTTAGAGGAATTACTCGATTAATATATAATTAGTAAATATTAAAATACTTGAACGCCAGTGTAAAGTATTTAATATAGTATATTAAAGAGTAAATTTCTTTTTCTGTTAGGGAAGTTTCAGAATTAGATTTTACTCTTTTTTTATGAGTATTTTAAATGTTAATTCATAAAGGTTTTAAATACAGACTTTATCCTACTCCAGAACAGGAGTCTCAACTCCTGCAACAAGCAGGTAATACAAGATTTCTATGGAATAAACTTTTAGAGTCTAACCTTAAAACTTATGAAGAAACGAAGAAGTTCCAGTTCTCTCACGAAATGATTATCAGTATTCCTAAACTAAAAGAAGAGTTTGAGTTTCTCAAACTTTCTTTTAGCCAATCTCTTCAACAAGTAGGCAGACAACTTGATAAAGCTCTTAAAGATACATTTAAGAAAACCAAAGGTTTTCCTAAGTTCAAGAAACGTAGAAACAGAGATTCTTTTACAGTTCCACAGAAGTTTGCTTGTAATAAAGAGAATGTTAAACTTCCAAAGATAGGTAAAGTGAAGTGGGTTTTACATAGAAATTGGGAAGGTTCTCCTAAGTTTTTAACAGTTTCAAGAGATGGAAATCAGTGGTATTGCTCTATAACTTGTGAAGTTAATTTACCAGATAAACAACTGCCAGATTTAGAAATCTGTCAAGATAATATTGTAGGGATTGATGTAGGACTAAAAGAGTTTGCAACTCTTTCAGATACTACAGTAATACCTAATCCAAGACATCTTAATAAGAAGTTAAAGAAACTCAAACGAGAACAAAGATGGTTAAGTAGGAAAACTAAAGGTAGTCAAAACAGGAAGAAACAGATTGAAAAAGTTCAAACAGTTCACAGAAAAGTAAGAAATACTCGTAAAGATTTTCTTCATAAAATTACTTCTAATATGATAGCCAAGTATTCAGGAGTAGTTTTAGAAGATTTGAATATACGAGGTATGATGAAGAACAGTAAATTAGCCAGACATATATCTGATGTAGGTTGGTATGAATTTAGTAGACAGTTAGAATACAAGTCTTTATGGAATGCAAAACATTTTGAGAAAGTAGATAGGTGGTTTGCTAGTAGTAAGATTTGTAATGAGTGTGGTAGTAAGAAAGTAAATTTGAAGTTAAGTGATAGAATATATGTTTGTGAAGATTGTGGAAATATAGTTTGTAGAGATTTTAATGCAAGCACTAATATAAGAGATGAAGGCATTAAGATTTTAAAAAGTAAATATAGGGAAACTACCATGAGGAACGAAGTTCCGAGTAGTAGAGAATCTACCGTAGGACATACGGGAAGTAACGCCTGTGGAGAAGATAGGGTTTCAGAGCCACGAAGTGGCTCAGTGGTCTTCATAGAAGCAGGAAAAAGAATAACTCCATTAGTGAGTTAGAAGCCCCGATGCTTGCATCGGGGAGTGTCACCCTTCTATGTTAGCAAAAGGTTTTACTATTATTGATAAGAAATATAAAAAAAATAGTGATAATAGTAAATTTGAATTATTACAATTTTAGTTTACATCTATTCCTTAGTGATTGTTTTTTTCTTATAATATTAGGGTATTTATGTTAGGGGAAAATTATTATGACTAAGAATAAAAGAAGAGCTCAATTCGATATCGATTTAAAAAGAGGGGAAGTAGGAGAAGAACTAGTTAAACATATATTTTGTGAAAAAAATGTAAAGATAGAAGTGAAAACTGATTTTAAAGTAGGTGATACTGGGAATATCTGTGTTGAATGTAAGTGTAATGATAATTTTTCAGGAATAGCTATTAGTACTGCTGATTATTGGACTTTTGTTTGTGGTGGTAAGTATAATAAAGATTTAATAATTACTGTTAAAACAGAAAGATTAAAAAAAATTGCTTTAGAATATGTAAGAAGAAAAAAATTTAAAATGGGAGGGGACAATAATTTAAGTAAATGTATTTTAATTCCTATAAAAGATCTTGTTGATGTAAGTAATTATTAAGTGATTTTTGAAAGAAGAAAATGATGAAACAAATAAATACAATAGAAGAATTATTAGAAAACACTGAATATGAGTCAGAAAAAGATATTAATTGGTATAAAGCTTCTAAATACCAAACTCTTTCTAAATCTTTTATTAAGAAATATAGAAAAAAGCTAGATTGGACGGAACTATCAATATATCAGAGACTTCCAGAATCTTTGATTAAAAAATATAAATCTAAAGTGGAATGGAATCTCATTTCAGAATGTCAAGTCCTATCAGAAGAATTTATTGAAAAGTTTGAAAAAAGAGTTAACTGGTATGCAATATCTCAATATCAAAAACTTTCAGAAGAATTTATTGAAAAACATAAAGATAAACTTAATTGGTACGGAATTTCTCAATGCCAAAATTTATCTGAATCTTTTATTGAAAAATATAAGAATTATGTTGAATGGAATACAATATCTGTATGCCAGATACTTTCAGAATCTTTTATTGAAAGACATAAAGATAAAATTAATTGGATATCTATTTCAATACATCAAAACCTTTCAGAATCTCTTATAGAAAGACACAAAGATAAAGTTGATTGGGAATGTAT
>Ga0207421_10005615_pt1 | contig 14003 bp, 6 predicted proteins | sample SodLakKL_010_SED_4_FD_187542 | JGI IMG/M metagenome (GOLD analysis project Ga0207421, IMG submission 187542) | Alkaline sediment microbial communities from Lake Tanatar, Kulunda Steppe, Russia - 8KL_010_SED (SPAdes) (version 2) | ecosystem: Environmental > Aquatic > Non-marine Saline and...
TGTTGCGTATGGCGTCCTGTTGTTGCGTATGGCGTCCTGTTGTTACGTCTTTCGGCCTGCTGTTGCGTATGGCGTCCTGTTGTTGCGTCAGAAAATCATTATCTTGCTGAGTGTTAATTAGAATGCGCTGCGCTACTATTACTTCGCGCTTCGTCCGACAACTGATGAAATTTATTGCACTTTTTATACCTATTATCATCCACACCGGGATCCTTCACGCGCAGGTTACCATCAATGAAATCATGTTGGTGAACAATCAGACCCTGGCGGACGAGGACGGTGATTTCGAATCCTGGCTGGAGCTTTACAACTATTCCGACGATCCTGAAAGCCTCCGTGTATTCGGTCTCAGCGACGATTCCGGCAGTCCCTGGAAATGGGTGTTTCCGGATACCGCCATCCATCCCGGCGAATTCATGATGATCTGGCTATCAGGAAAGGACAGGAATCAGCCCGGCAGCCCGCTGCATACTGGCTTTTCTCCCGAAAACACCGGTACTACCCTCCGGCTTACTTCCTTACAGGGTGTTCTGGTGGATGCGGCCGAAGTCCCGGAAATGCCATCCGACCACTCATGGGGACGCTTCCCCGATGGCACCGGCACCTTCTTTATATTCACTCAGCCTACACCAGGCAGCCCTAACACGGACAAATACTATGCGGAAATACTGGCTCCGCCCAAGTTCAGCGTCCAGCCCGGTTTCTACAGCGGACCAAAGCTGCTCGAACTGCACCATGATGATCCGGGCGTCACAATTTATTACACCACCGACGGTGCGGTGCCCGATACGTCGTCCATCAGGTATGAGGGTCCCATTGGTCTTACCCCCCGTTCTCCGGACTCCAACTACGTCTCTATGATCCGTACGACGCCCCCCGAGGGCGAGGCGCGCGGATACGGATGGTTTGCACCGGAAGTACGGCTGGACAAGGGGCATGTTATCCGCGCCGTGGCCGTCAAGCCGGGCTGGCTACCATCATCGCCGTCGACCGGCACATGGTTTCCCGGCCTGGAGCAGCTGGATCTCTCCGTGCTCTCCATCACCGTCCCGGAGGAATCGTTTTTCGATAATGAATACGGTATTTACGTTCCGGGAGCCATCTACGACAGCCTGGGTTTCGGTGACGATGTGTGGGGCCGGCCGAACGCCAACTATTTCCAGCGCGGGGTGGAGTGGGAGCGTGAAGCATCACTGGAATGGTTCGATGACGGCCGGCAGGTTTTCCAACAGGATATCGGTGTGCGGATCCACGGCGGCGGCTCGCGTGTGATACCGCAGAAATCCCTGCGCCTCTACGCCCGCAGCGATTACGGCCAAAGCCATATCCACCACCAGGTTTTCCCCCACGAACCCTACAGCGAATTCAAGCGGTTGATACTGCGCAACTCCGGACAGGATTTCTTCCAGCGGACCACCATGTTCCGCGATGCATTCATGCAGCGCCTGGTAGCCGGACTCAACGTCGAGACGCAGGCTTACCGGCCATCCGTGCTCTTCCTGAACGGCGAGTACTGGGGCATTCACAATATCCGCGAGCGCTACGACAAGCACTACCTGGAGCGGAGGTACGAAGTGCCGGAGGAGCATCTGGACCTGTTGGAGGGGCAAGACTACGCCAATGAGGGCGATAATGCCCACTATCTGGACATGCTCGCCTATATTGAAGAACACGGTGTGGCTGATACCGGGCACCTGGAGCACATTTCCGGGATGATGGACCTGAAGAATTTCATCGATTACAACATCCTTCAGCTCTTTTTCCGCAACACCGACTGGCCGGCTAATAATATCGATTTCTGGCGCTACAGCGGTCCGCCAAACCCGCACATCCCCGAGCTGGACGGTCGCTGGCGGTGGCTGGTGTTCGATCTCGATTTTGGATACGGCCTGCAGGAAGGGCACGGTTCCTTGGAGTTCGACATGGTCCGGTTCGTCCTGGATCCCGAGGAGGTGACCTACGCAAATCCACCCTGGGCCTCGTTCCTGATCCGCTCGCTCCTTGAAAATCCGGACTTCCGGGACGATTTTCTGCGGCGATTCGCCGACCTGCTGAATTCGACATTTACCCCGGAGCGCTCGAAGTCGCTGATCAATGACATGGCAGAGGTGATACGTCCGGAGATGCCGCGTCATATCGACCGCTGGTCGCATCCACCCACTTTCCGGCACTGGGAGCAGCACGTGGATGTGATGCTGCGATTTGCGGAAGAGCGACCGGCGCACCAGGTCGCGCATTTGCGGGACCACTTCGGACTTGGTCAGCCCCGCACCGTTTCAGTGGTATTGCCGGAGGCGGGCACCGGCCGCATCCACCTGAACACTCTGGAGCTTGGCTTGCCCCTCGATGGTCCGGAATCCGCCGGGTTGCGCAATCGGGATGACGGGAGCAAGACCTGGGAGGGCCGTTATTTTCCCGATATTCCGGTTCGGCTGGAAGCTGAACCATCGGCTGGGTACCGGTTTTCACACTGGGTGGTCAACGGAGACACGATCCCCGATCCTGCAATGGAGTTTCATCCGGAGGAGAACTTTATCATCCAGCCGCACTTTGTCCCCGACGAGCAGTCGGGCGGCGCCCTGCCGGAGCCGTTTGTACTGACTGACAGCACATCCTACCATTTTAACAGATGGGATGCCGGAAACCCTGCCGGTACGTATCCCCAAAATATGGTTTTTGTCCATATGGACCGAATTGAGCCGCCGCTGGGCGCTTCCCTTGCAGGATTCACCACCGGTGCCTATGATCTGGTGGAGCGCACCCGTGTCACGGGACGGGGGGATGAAGGATTCGCGTTCATCAATACCAGCAACCTGGACGGGAATCCCGGATATCCGGGCCGGCGACTGGGCGGGGCCATCCTGGCTCTGAATACGGTGGATGTGGATCAGGTCAAGGTGAGTTGGGAAGCGGGCACGGTGATTCCGAACTCGCGGGAGTATGCGCTTCGACTCCAGTACCGCATCGGCAACCAGGGGCCATTCCGTGAAGTTGCGGATACGGATGGCAAGTCGTACGTGTATGTCCGCAGCGACAGTGCCGGGCACCGGCGGCAATTCGGTCCCCTGCCGCTTCCGGACGATTCCGCGGGTCAGCAGCGCGTTGAGCTTCTCTGGCGCTATTACCATACGGGAATGCGGCATGATCCTGAAGACGGCTCCCGCTCCAAACTGCACATTGCCACTATTCAGGTTGTGGGAAGCCGTGTAACAGGCGTGGATCCGGATGACGATGCGGATCCTGATCTGCCCCTGCGCCTGCACCTGGGCCAGAACTACCCGAACCCGTTCAATGCACAGACGCGGATTCCGTTCCAGCTGGTGGAACCGTCCCATGTGACCATCACGGTGCATGACATTACCGGCCGAAAGGTGGCACTGCTGGCCGACGAACCGCACCCCGCCGGACGGCACACCGTCCCCTTTGACGCACGACATCTTGCAAGCGGTGTCTACCTGTACCGCCTCTCCGCATCCGGTGCATCGTTGACCCGGCCCATGGTACTGATAAAATAGTGTCCTGTGGTCTCAGGAACCTATTTTTAAATAGCCTATGATTCCTGTTTGTTTTGTACTATTTTGCATGCACTATTGTGTCACAATATGCATGCGAAATCCATGAAGCCAACGCTGAAACAGATTGCGGATAAGACAGGATACTCCATCTCCACGATATCCCGATCACTGGCCAATTCGCCCAGTATAAGCAAGAAAACAAGGGATGAGGTACACGGGGCGGCCCGGGAAATCGGCTATCGGTCCACCGCCAGAAAACGCCGCCAGCGCAAAAAGAAAAAAACGCTCCATTTTGCACTGCTATCCGAGTATCGTATTGGTGAATTTTATGCCTCCATGTTCTGCGGATACAGGGACGCCTCTTACAAGGAAAGCGTACGCATATCGCTGCTGAGTGTTCAGGACCAGCGGATTGAGTGCGTGCGGACTATCCAGCATATCCACAAGGAGAACCAGTACGACGGCTTCATCCTGTTCTTCCCCGCTCTTGAACGCGCGCACTACGAGGATATCCTCAGGGTATTGCCCAATGGTTTCCCTGTCGTATCCAATGCGCTGATCGACAACCCCAATCTGGCCACCATCACTTTTGACGGATACAATGGGGGAAGAATGGCTGCAGCACACTTCCACGAGCTGGGATATCGGCGCCTTGGCATCATAGAAGGACCCGCCGTCCGGCCTGAAAGCCGTTTCCGGTCCAACGGTTTCACCGATTACGTGCAGCACCAGTCCGATCTCGAACTCACCTGGCGGTTCAACGGCAACTATGAGTTTCAGTCCGGCATCGAAGCATTTCAGGCCTTCCGCAATAGTTCACAGGCAGACCTCGCTGCCCGAAGAGGCCTGAAATCCGGAAAGGACCCGAAATCCGAAGGAGAACCAATGCCCGGCACTGCGGTTTCAACCGGTACCGGCAGCAATACCCCGGCAGGGAGGACAGTCCTTCCGGCGGATGCGATTTTTGCCGCAAACGACAGTATGGCAACCGGTTTCATGGAAGAAGCCAGAGCGGCGGGGCTGCGCATCCCCGATGATGTCGCCATCCTCGGATACGACAACCTGCCGACCGGCATACATCGAAAACCAACCCTGTCATCCATCGCTACGGATTTCATCGAACTCGGGATCTCATCCATCAAGATGCTGAAGAACAAGATCTCCAAGCAGGGACACAAACACGGCACCCTCAGCCTTATTCCGGTGCATCTGGTCCAGCGGGAATCTACCGCACGGAAATAACACGGAAACAATCAGTGCAAAACAATCAGTGCAAAAAGTATTTCCAGAACAGCCTATTGCATAAATTATTAAACTTGACATTGCACTCCTGTTCCGATATGTTATAATTATAAAAGGGCTTCCATTCCGAGTACGCCCTGGAGCTGCAGAACTGCATAAAGGATTACATCACCTCTTTATCTCTTGTGTTATGTACCCACATCAAACATTTCACATTGCAGTCCGCCGGGTTAATCCATTGCTCCAATTTCGCACTTATTGCACAATTAATTTTCTAATTTTTTTGCATATATTTTTGCAAAACGACCCGATAGCTGAAATCGTGTTGCCCGTTTTTCCTCTCCAATAAACTCCAAATGGAATCACTATGAAGAATCGATTACGAAGATGCCATTTTCTTTTCTGTTTCGGTTTGGCTGCGCTCTTGCTGGCAGCCGGCAGCACCGTATTTGCCCAGCATGAGGTACGCGGTACGGTCACCGATGCTGAAACAGATGAACCCCTGATCGGGGTGAACATCATGGTGCTTGGCACGACCATAGGCACCACAACGGACGCCAACGGTGTGTACATGCTGACCGCGCCCGAACCGGACGCCACCCTTCAGTTTTCCTATCTTGGATTTGACACAAGGGAAATTCCCATTGAGGGCCGGGAGCAGATAGACGTCACGATGACTCCGACGGAAATTGTCGGTGAGGAACTGGTCATCGTCGGCTACGGTGTGCAGCGCCGCCGCGACGTTACCGGCTCCATCGGCCGGGTGGAAGGTGACCGTCTGGCACGCATCCCTACGCAATCCGTCGACCAGACTCTTCAGGGTGTCTCGGCCGGTATCCAGGTAACACCCTCTTCGGGTGCGCCCGGCGCCAGCTCCGTCATCCGCATCCGCGGTGTCGGCACACTCAACGACGCCTCCCCGCTGTTTGTGGTGGACGGGATGATCCTGGATGATATCAACTTTCTCAACCCCAATGATATCGAGTCGGTCGACATCCTGAAGGACGCCTCGGCCGCCGCCATCTACGGGGCACGCGGGGCAAACGGTGTGATCCTCATTACCACCAATCGGTCCACCATTGACCGTCCCACCGAGATCAAGGTCAACACCTACTACGGCTGGCAGGAAGTGGCCCGCACCGTACCGCTCACCAACGCCCGCGAGTTTGCCACCCTGGCCAACGAAGCGGCCATGAACGAAGGCCGGACCCCTCCCTTTGAGGATCCCACCCAGTTTGGCGAGGGAACCGACTGGCAGGACGAGATATTCCGGGTTGCACCCATCCGCAGTATTTCCATCAGCGCCGCCGGAGGCACCAGCCGTACCGCCTACAACCTGAGCGCCAGTGTCACCGGCCAGGACGGCATCATCCATAACAACTATCTGGACCGTTACTCCTTCCGGGTCAACAACGACTACTACCTGACCGACAACATCCAGGTCGGACATAACCTGGCCTTCATCTACGAAGATTTCCGCAACGCACCGGGTGTGGTCGGCACCGCCTATCGCGCCGACCCCACCGTGCCCGTATTCACCGAAGACGGCAACTACTCCCCCACCGATGCCCGCGCCTCGGTCGGCAATCCGGTGGCAGATCTTGAGTTCAACAGCAATAACGAGAACTTCCGCCAGCGGCTCGCCGGTAACGCATACCTGCACATCGACTTCCTGGATCACTTCCGGTACCGCTCCAATTTCGGGATTGACGTCAACCGGACGCACAACCGTAATTTCTCCCCGATCTTCTTCGTCTCGGCAATCCAGCAGAGCGAGCAGCGTTCGATCAACGTCAGCAACAACTACGCCAACAAGATCCTGTGGGAAAACACGGTGCAGTTCCAGCGCACCATTGATGAACACCGCATCGACCTGCTCAGCGGTGTGACCTTTGAGCAATTCCGCAGCGAAAACCTGGGCGGCGGCCGCATCAACGTGATCGGCGACGATCCCTCCCTCTGGTACCTCAACGCCGCCGACGACAGCGAAGGCATGACCAACTTTAACTCCGCCGGCGAATGGGCCATCTTCTCGGTACTGGGGCGTGCCAACTACACCTGGCGCGACCGATATATGCTGACGACATCGCTGCGTTACGACGGCTCCTCCCGTTTCGGCGAACTGAACCGGTACGGATGGTTCCCCTCGTTCGGCCTGGGCTGGGTCGTCACGGACGAACCCTTCTTACCCGACCTGCCGTGGCTGGACCTGATCAAGCCCCGGATCAGCTGGGGTATCCTCGGCAACGACCGCATCGGCAATTACGAGTATGCCGCCACAGTGGCCGGAAACCTGAACGCGGTCTTCGGTCCGGGCGGAAACATCTACTTCGGCGCCCTGCCGATCAGCCTGTCCAACCCCGAAATCCGCTGGGAGGAAACCACCCAGACCAACATCGGTATCGAGACTGTGTTCCTGAACCAGCGCCTCTCCATTGACGCGGACTACTACCGCCGCGACACGGACGGCATCCTGGTCGCCATCCCCATCCCGGGCTACATCGGGGTCGAAGGGCAGCCGATCGTCAATGCCGCAGAGGTGCGCAACAGCGGTTTTGAGCTCACGATCAACTGGCAGGAATCCCGCGGCAGATTCTTCTACAGCATCGGCGGAAACATGACTACGGTCAGCAATGAAGTCCTCGATCTGGGTCGCGGCAACGAAGAGATCTTCGGCGGCGGTGTCGGTATCGGCGGCATGCTGGCCACCAGGACCATCATCGGCCAACCCATCGGATCCTTCTTCGGCTACAAGACCGACGGCATCTTCCAGAACCAGGACGAAATCGATGCCGGCCCGCTGCGCGGCGGCGAGCAACCCGGCGACCTGCGATACGTCGACATCACGGGCGACGGACAGATCACCACCGACGACCGTACGGACCTCGGATCCCCCATCCCCGACCTGATCTTCTCGTTCAACGTGGAATTCGCCTACCTCGGCTTCGACCTGAGCGCCTCTTTCACCGGACAGGCCGGCAACAAGATCTACAACGCCAAAAAACAGGCGCGGTTCGGCACACCCAACTTCGAGCGTGCCGCCCTGGACCGATGGACCGAAGACAACCCGAGCACCACCTATCCGCGTATCACCGATGGTGGACACAACTATCTTGTCTCCGACTTTTTCATTGAGGATGGCGATTTCCTGAAGCTCCAGAACCTGACTCTCGGATACACCATCGGCAGCCAGATCAGTGAGCGGATCGGATTCAGCACCCTGCGTGTTTACGCCAGTGCCTCCAATCTCTTCACCTGGACGGGCTACGAGGGCTACACCCCCGAAATCGCCAGTCCTTCTGTCATTGCCAACGGGATCGACGATGCCTTCTATCCGTTCGCGCGCACCATCAACCTGGGTATCAACGCCACTTTCTGAGGAAATGGCGCCAACGGATGCTCCATCTGACCTTACACATCCAAATGAACAGACAGATGAACACGAACTTACATACCACACTTCCGGCAGCCCACACATTGCGCGCGCACCTGTTGCATCTACCGCGCCTGCTGCGCATGCTGCGAAACACCCTGCCGCTTCAGTTGCGAAACACCCTGCCTGTCCTGCTGGCCCTGGTCCTCTTCACGGGCTGTGAAAGCCATCTGGACAAGACCCCATTGGGACAGCAGACCACCGAGAACTTCTTCACGGATGAAGAGGAAGCGATCCAGGCGACCAACGCCAGCTACAACAAGCTTCGCGACTGGAACATCCACGTCTTCGATTTTCTCGGTCTCACCGACATGATCTCCGATGACGCCACCAAGGGCAGCACGCCCACGGACGCGGCGTTCCTCACCGAACTGGAGAACCTGACGCACGATGCCGGCCACCAGTCGGTTCTTGGCTGGTGGATCGGAAACTACCAGGGGATCTATCGAACAAACGTGAACCTGCAGAACCTGCCGGACACGGACATGAATCCCGACCTGCGCAACCGGCTCATGGCCGAGAACAGGTTCCTGCGGGCCTACTTCTATTTCAATCTGGTCCGCGGTTACGGTGATGTGCCACTTATAACACGACCCCTCACCCCCGAGGAATACGACCAGGAGCGGACCCCATCCGCCAATGTCTATGCCCAGATCATCGAAGATCTGGAATTCGCCGCCGATCACCTGCCCCTCAAGTCGCAGTATCCGGCTGCCGACCTTGGCCGGGCCACGCAAGGTGCGGCAGAGTCCATGCTGGCACGGGTGTATCTTTATATGGAAGATTACGGACAAGCCGAATCCTATGCCCGAAGCGTAATCACCTCAGGGGAATACGATCTGCTGGATGATTACTTCATGATCTTCACCGAGCAGGGGGAAAACTCCCCGGAATCCATTTTCGAAGTCCAGGCCACGGCCACCGAGGAAGGTGCCGGCGGAAGCCAGTACGGACAGGTGCAGGGAGTCCGGGGCACCCCAAACCTGGGATGGGGATTCAACCACCCTTCGCGTGACCTTGACGCGGCATTCGAGCCCGGCGATCTGCGCCACCAGGCCACCATCCTCTTCCCATGGGAGGAACTGCCCGACGGTACCGGACGCACCGTCATCGAAAACCACACCATGGAAGACGAACGCTACAACAAGAAAGCATTCGCCGGCGATTTCCCGGGTACCATCGACAACTACCCGGTAAACATCCGCCGGTTCCGCTACTCCGACCTGCTGCTCATTGCCGCCGAAGCCGCCTACCGCAACGGAAACGAAGGCGACGCACGGCAATTTCTCAATGATGTGCGCGAGCGTGCCCGGGTCGGACGCACCCTGACCATCGGTATCCTCCCGGAAAACGCTTCTCCGCATATGGTGAACGTGCTGAATCTCGGCGACCTTGATACACGGGTCTTCGCACGTATGGTTCATGAAGGCGGTCCCGCCGACCTGGCCGGCATCGAATCTTTCGACCACTCCCTGGATCGCGGACGCGTCCGCGCCAACCTGCTCGATATGATCGTCTCGGTGAACGGCATTGCCATCACCGACCGGGAATCCTTCCTGGATGCCGTGGATGCGCAAAGTGACGACGCCACGGTGCCGGTCGTAGTCCACCGGATCCGCCACGGTCAGAGTCCCGAAGAGTTCACAGTAAATGTGACTGTTCAGGAGCTGCTGCCGGACGTCACCGCATCCGGACAGGCACTGCTGGATGCGATCTGGCACGAGCGCCGCGTGGAGCTGGCCATGGAACAGAAACGCTGGTTCGACCTGGTCCGCCAGGGCCGCGCTGCCCAGGTCATGCAGGATCTTGGAGTTAATTTCGTCACCGGCAAACACGAGCTCTTCCCGATCCCGCAGAATGAGATCGACCTGAGCAACCGTGCGCTGACGCAAAATCCCAACTGGTAGCCGAATTACGGGCCGGCCGGCTGTGGCCAGTCGCGCCGGCTCGCCGGTCGACACCGTAAACTGCTGCTTCCCGATTCCGGAATTCCGAAAACTATGCTGACTCAATCTACGCACCTTGCGATTCGAATGCTCGCCATCATCGCACTCATCGTCATAGTGGCCTGCGAACCGGTGGAGACACCCCCTCCGGCAGTGCCTCCCCCTCCTGAGTGGCAGCCGAACGAGCGTCAGGAGGCTTTCCTGGATCAGCTCCAGGAAGATACCTTCCGTTTTTTCCATGAGACCACAAATCCCTTGAACGGAATGGTGCCCGACCGCTATCCCGATCCACCCTTTGCCAGCATTGCGGCGGTGGGATTCGGCCTCACTTCGTGGATCATTGCCGTGGAACGCGGCTATGTCACACGCGAGGAAGCCGCCGAAATCACCCGCAGCACCATCCGGTTCTTCTGGGAGGCGCCACAGGGGCCCGGGACGGAAGACTATGCCGGTTACAAGGGTTTTTTCTATCATTTTCTGGATATGGAAACCGGCACGCGCTACCGTACGAATGAGCTTTCGACCATCGATTCGGCCCTGCTGCTGGCCGGCATGCTCTCTGCGCAGCAGTACTTCGATCAGGACAACCCCGTCGAGCGGGAGATCCGTACACTGACCGACTCCATTTATGCCCGCATGGACTGGCAGTGGATGTACTCGGTCACCGACCCTCCGCTGATCAGCATGGGCTGGCATCCCGAGTCCGGCCACATCGAACACGACTGGCGCGGATACGACGAGGGCATGATCCTCTACATCCTCGCCCTGGCGGCGCCGGAGCACACCGTACCGCCCGAGGCCTGGGAAAAATGGACCGAAACCTATATCTGGGACACCTTCTACGGATACGAGTATGTCAATTACAGCCCGTTGTTCGTCCACCAGTATTCGCACATGTATGTCGATTTCCGCGACATACAGGATGCCTACATGCGCGGAAAAGGCATCGATTACTTCGAGAACTCACGCCGGGCAACCCTGGCCCAGCGTGCTTACGCCATCGACAATCCCGATAACTGGATCGGTTACGGCGAAAATGTATGGGGACTGACGGCCTGTGACGGCCCGGGCTATGCCATGCTGACGTCCCCGGACGGCGAGGAACGGGAGTACCTCGGTTACAGCGCACGCGGCGCCAGCGCCACCTACATCAACGACGACGGGACCATCGCCCCCACCGCTGCCGGCGGATCGGTGCCCTTCGCACCGCAGCAGACCATCGAAGCGCTCGAGTACATGTACCGAAGCTTCGGTGATGCCCTTTACGGCGACTACGGCTTTCTTGACTCCTTCAATTTCACCTTTCCGGTGGATGCGGACCTGGAAGAGGATATATGGGTCAACGACCAGTACCTGGGCATCGACCAGGGCCCCATCCTCATCCAGATCGAAAACTACCGCAGCGGCCTGATCTGGGAGCTGATGCGGGAAAACGAACATATCCGCCGCGGCCTCAGGCGGGCCGGCTTCACCGGCGGCTGGCTGGAGGAATCACCAGATGCCCATTAACCACCGGACATCCATTAATCACACGCACGGTCGCGCATCCCCCAGGTTTGCGGACCCGTTAACCTAATACCAAAGACCGATGAACACAAACAACCTACTGTCGATTGCGCCTGTCGCCATCCTGTTATCCCTGTTTCTCTTTCTGACATCATGCGAAGCGCCAAACAACGCAAACGCTGCCGATAATGCTACCGCTACCGATAACGGCGTGACACGCAGCAGCGAGTCGCCGGTGCGCTTTACCGAACTGCGTCATCCGGAAAAAGTGGATTCCGTTCTGGCGCTCATGACCATGGAGGAGAAAGTGGGCCAGCTCAACCTGCTCAGCAGTGGCTTTGCCGAAACCGGCCCCGTACTGAGTGAGGAATACCGTGATATGATCTACGAAAGCAAGCTGGGCGGCGTCTTCAATGCGCACACGGTGGAGCACACGCTGGACCTGCAGCGCATCGCCGTGGAAGAAACACGCCTGGGCATTCCGTTGCTCTTCGCCTTTGACGTCATTCACGGACACCGCACCATCTTTCCCGTGCCCCTGGCCGAGTCGGCCACCTGGGACCCGGAGCTGATCAAAAAAGCCTCGCGCATCGCCGCCAAGGAAGCGTCGGCAGCCGGCCTGCACTGGACGTTCACCCCAATGATCGACGTCTCCCCCGATCCGCGCTGGGGTCGTATCGTCGAGAGCCATGGCGAAGATCCGCTGCTCAACACCCGCTTTGGCGTTGCGCGCATCGAAGGCTTTCAGGGCGACGACCTCTATGACGTAACCACTCTGATGGCCACGGCCAAGCACTTCGCCGCCTACGGTGTCCCCGAAGCCGGCCGCGACTACAACACGGTCGATATCTCCGAACGCACCCTGCGCGAGGTCCACCTCCCTCCGTTCAAGGCCGCAGTGGACGCCGGCGTACGCACGTTCATGACCGCTTTCAATGAATACGACGGCGTGCCCGCCACCGGCAGCGACTTCCTCTTCAACCGGATCCTGCGCGACGAGTGGGGCTTCGACGGCTTCGTGGTCACCGACTATACCGCCATCATGGAGATGATGCCGCACGGCTACGCCCGCGACGAGGCCCACGCCGCCGAACTTTCGATCAACGCCAACGTGGACATGGACATGATGAGCCAGATTTTCCTTAACGAACTGCCCGGACTTGTGGAGCAGGGCATCGTCCATGAGGAACAGGTGGATATGGCCGTCGCCCGTATCCTCGACATGAAATTTGAACTGGGGCTGTTCGACGACCCCTACCGCTACTCCGACTATGAGCGCGAGGCCGCCACCATCATGCGCGAGGACTTCCTGGAGTTCGCCCTTGAGGTGGCGCAGAAGTCGATCGTCCTGCTGAAAAACGAGGATCAGGCGCTCCCGCTCTCAAAAGAAACGGGCCACATCGCAGTGATCGGTCCGCTCGGCGACAACCAGTACGACCTGCTCGGTTCCTGGTCGGCTGCCGGTGACTGGAGCGACAATGTCACCCTGCTGCAGGGTATCCGCAATACCGTGCCGGAGCATGTGATCGTGAGCCACGCCGAGGGTGTGCCGCTGGATCTGCACGATGATTCGCGTGAAGGCTTCGATGAAGCGTTGCGCCTTGCACAACTTTCCGATGTGGTGATCATGGCGCTTGGCGAAGGCCGCCACATGAGCGGTGAAGCGGCTTCCCGTACCACGCTTAACCTGCCGGGCGCCCAGCAGGAGCTGCTGGAAGCGGTCCATGCCACCGGCACGCCAGTCGTCCTGGTACTGATGGCCGGTCGTCCGCTTGACATCCGTTGGGCCGACGAACACATCCCGGCCATCGTAAACGCCTGGTACCTTGGCACCCGCTCCGGTGACGCCATGGCATCGGTCCTCTTCGGCGATCACAATCCAGGCGGCAAGCTCACCATCAGCTGGCCGTACAACGTTGGGCAGATCCCGAACTACTACTATGCAAAGAAAACCGGGCGCCCCAAAGATCCCGACCAGCGCTATACCTCCAAGTTCATCGACGCTCCGAACGCTCCCCTCTACCCGTTTGGATACGGACTGAGCTACACCGCGTACGAATACGACAATCTGCAACTCAGCGAAACGGAGATCAGTGACACCGGCAGCCTGACCGTCACGGTCGACGTAACCAATACCGGCGACCGCACCGGCGACGAGATCGTCCAGCTGTATACGCGGAAAATGGTCGCCAGCGTTACACAACCAGTACGACAGTTGCGCGACTTTGCACGTATCACGCTGGAACCCGGTCAAACCGAAACCGTAACATTCACCCTTAATGCCGAACAGCTCTACTACCTGGATCAGCAGCTGGAACCGGTGCTCGAGCCCGGCACCGTAACCGTTTTTGTCGGACCCAA
>Ga0207421_10005616_pt1 | contig 14001 bp, 14 predicted proteins | sample SodLakKL_010_SED_4_FD_187542 | JGI IMG/M metagenome (GOLD analysis project Ga0207421, IMG submission 187542) | Alkaline sediment microbial communities from Lake Tanatar, Kulunda Steppe, Russia - 8KL_010_SED (SPAdes) (version 2) | ecosystem: Environmental > Aquatic > Non-marine Saline and...
GAGTTTCTGGCCGCCTGTCCCACCAACTGGCGCATGAATGCCCTGGATGCCAATGCCCGGGTGGACAATGAGATGATACCCTGCTTTCCCCTGGGGATACACAAGGATGTTGCAGGAGAAGCACAATGAGCGTATACCAGGACGTAATAATCGCAGGTTTCGGGGGCCAGGGGGTGATGCTCATGGGCAATCTGCTGGCGGTTTCAGCCATGCAGTCAGGGCTGCATGTTACTTACATACCCGTATACGGTCCGGAAATGCGCGGCGGCACAGCCAACTGCACAGTGGTCATCTCGGACCAGGAAGTGGGTTCACCCATTGTCAAAAGCCCCGGGACCCTCATTGCCATGAACCGGCCTTCCATGGAAAAGTTTCAGCTCCGGGTGAAACATGGTGGAACTGTAGTATTCAACGCATCCCAGGTGGAGCCCGGGCTTGCGGACTCAAGCCGCCTTCACGCCCGGGGGGTAAAGGCCAACGACATAGCCAACGACCTGGGCAATCCCAGGCTGGCCAACATGGTAGCCCTGGGGGCATACGTAGAGGTCACCGGGATAGTTCCCCTCCAGGTGGTCAAGGACAGTCTTGCCCAGGTCATTCCCGAGAGGTACCACAGCCTCCTGCCCCGGAATGCACAGGCCCTGGAGTCCGGGGCAGGGGGGATTGAATGATTGGGGGATTGGGGATTGGGGGGATTCAAGGATGGGGATTGGGGTAGGATGAGATAGAGTGATTTCTGGAGGCTGTCGGACAGGTCGGACAGGTCAGACAGGTCCGACGGGTCAGACAGCCTCTCGGTACTCCTCATATCTCCCCGCTGATTTTTCTGCGCAGTAGATCCTCCGCCCATCCCGGATCGAATCCCTGGCCGGTCCAGGTCTTGAACTGCTTCAGAGCCTGGTGCACGAACATGCTGAGCCCTGATACCGTATGGGCTCCATGCGCCCTGGCCTGCTGCAGAAGCCTGGTCTGCAGGGGGTTGTACACCAGGTCGTAGACTGTCTCGAAGGGGAAGATGCTGCTTTCCCAGGGGGTCAGTTCCTGCAGGTCCCCGGCTGTGCCCAGGGGGGTGGTGTTCACCAGCAGGTCCGCCTTGAGCCGGTAGCGTTCATCCCAGGGTATGCTTTTTACGTTGAATTCCCCGGACATTGCCAGGGCTTTTTTTCCGCTTCGGTTGGTCAGGTATATGTTAGATATGCCCATGCGCTTCAGGCCGTAGAGTACAGCCCGTGAAGCCCCTCCCGCGCCCAGGACCAGGGCTGAATCCAGGTGCATGTCTTCTATGGGGGCCATAAAGCCGCTGCAGTCGGTGTTGGTCCCGCACAGCCGGTCCGCGTGCCAGTAGACAGTGTTTACTGCACCCACGTCCGATGCTTCCGGACTGATATGGTCCAGGTACTCCATGACATCCTCCTTGTAGGGGATGGTGATGCTGGCCCCGGACAGGGGCAGAATACGCACCGCTCGCATAAAGACACCCAGATCCCCGGGCTCGATTTCCCATTTGAGATACACCCGCTTCATGCCTGCGGCCTGAAAAGCACAGTTGTGCAGAAAGGGGCTCAGGGAATGCCCCAGAGTCCGACCAAGTACGCCGTAAGCCTGATACATTCAGCTCCTCCTGTTGTGTATTCTTTATCCCCGGGACATCATTCTTCCCAGGATCAGGGCGCCTGCCTGGGCTACGTTCAGGGAATCCACACGGCCCGCCATGGGTATATGGATTTTAGCAGGGCATCTTTTAAGGACATTGGGCCTGATGCCCTTTTCCTCACCGCCGAGCACAAGAACGGCCGGAAACTCAAACGTCTGTTCCAGAACGCTTTGCCCCTGATTCATGGTGGCGGCGTAGATATTAAATCCCGCCCGGCCTATATGATCCAGGGTGCGGGCCAGGTTTGTAACTTGGGAAATCCCGATCCTGGTCAGGGCGCCGGCCGAGGCCTTCATGGCCCCGGGTCCAAGGGGAGCGCTTCTGTCCCGGGGGATAATGATGCCTGCACCGCCCAGAGCGGCCAGGGTGCGGGCCAGGGTGCCCAGGTTGCCCGGATCCTGGACCTGGTCCAGTACCAGCAGCACGGGGAATCCGGCTTCTGCGGTATTTTGCAGAAGAAGATCCAGGTCCATGAGGGTATGCACGCGCAGTCTGGCGGCGATGCCCTGGCGCGAAGCCCCTATTTGCTGCAGCTCCTGGTCAGGGACCAGCTTGAAGCGAACATGCAGCTGTCTGCATCTGGATAGAACAGGGTCCAGTCCCCGGGGAACCGGTTTTTTCACCAGGACCAGGTCAATATGATCCGGGTTATCCTCCAGGGCCTCCATGACCGGCTTTTTGCCCAGTACAAGGTTATTGTGCATGAAATCGGGATTAGCAGGCTTGACTGTCCCTGTAAATCTGTAACGTGCTGCAATTTACTATTGCCAAACCCCGGGGAATTTAATAACCAGTCTTAGATTTAAGATATTCACCATCTGCTTAAGTTGGTAAATGGTCATGATCAAGTCTGCTTGAAGCATTCCGGCGGAGCCCAGCTGGAACAAGATATGTTTGACTTTTTCTGATGCATGAAAACGTCGATCCGAACAAATGCTGTGTCTAAAGGAGTCCCGAATATGCCTGCACGTCTTTTCTTGATTTTCCCGGCTGTTTTTCTGCTTTTGTCCTGTGCTTCAGCACCCAGGGATGATACTTCGGTTTTTGAACCCAGGAGCATTGAGCAGGTAAGGGATGCGTCACATCCTGAACTTGACATGCCCCGGGACAGGATATCCTCGGAGGCCAAATCCGCTGAAAGAATGTTTGAGGACGAAATAGATGATCTCACCCCGGAAGAAAAGGCGGAGCTGGAAAAAGAACCTCTTACAGAAGCGGAAAAAGAGGCCCTGGAAACAAGGATTGAGTTCGACTTTGTGCTTGATGCCAGGGAAACTCAGGCCATGGAGAACTACTTCAAGCTCTATACCCACAGACACCGCGACAGTTTCCAGACCTGGCTCAAGCGCTCGGAATTGTATCTACCATATATAAAGGAAGTTTTTCAGGAAAGGGGGCTTCCTGAAGATCTTATCTTCCTGCCTTTTGCTGAAAGCGGGTTTAACGCCAGGGCCTATTCCCGGGCCGGGGCCGCCGGAATATGGCAGTTCATGCCCGGCACCGGCAGAATGTACGACCTCAGGGTGGACTGGTGGCTGGACGAGCGCAGGAATCCTTTCCTCTCCACCCACGCTGCAGCAGACTACCTGGAAAAACTACACGGCGATTTCGGATGCTGGTACCTGGCCCTGGCTGCATACAATGCCGGCGAGGGCAGGGTGGGTCGGGCCATGCAGAGAAGCGGGCATGAAGACTATTTCGACCTCATCAATGGCCCTTACCTGGCAATGGAAACCAGGAACTATGTGCCTAAGTTTCTGGCTATCCTGAAGATACTGCGCAACCTGGAAGAGCTGGACTTTGATCCCATAGACTGGGACAGGGCCCCTGATTACAGGGAACTGGAGATTCCGCCGGGAACAGATTTGATTGCCCTTTCCAGAGCAGCAGGCCTGGAGTTTGATGAATTCAAGAAATACAACCCGGCCTTTCGCAGGGCAGTAAGCCCTTCCGATTCCAGGGTAGAGATCATGTTGCCGGATACAAAGGCTCAGGCGGCAGCTGAATTTCTGGACAGCCCCGAGACGAAGCGGCATGCCGGCTTTCATAGATACCAGGTAAGAAGCGGAGATTCCTGGTGGCGGATTTCCAACCGGTTCGGAATACCGGTGTCAGTATTGAAACAGACCAACAACACCTCGTCCAATATGCTGAGGCCCGGTCAATATGTAATTATCCCCGCCAGCGGTTCCTCCCATGCAAGTTCTTCCACCCAGGAATATGCCCAGCGCAGGGGCAATTATACCGTTCAGAGCGGGGATACCCTTTGGGATATCTCGCGCAGATTCAACGTGGAAATGCAGACACTCATCGCAGCCAACGGTCTCAGCGGAAACACCATTCATCCCGGCCAGAAGCTCTATATTCCGGGACACACCCGGTCAGGAGGCGGCGATGGCTCCAGGGTGCAGACCACATACAGCGTCAAGAGCGGAGATACTCTATGGGAAATAGCCCGCAGGTACAACGTGGAAATGAGTGCATTGAGAAATGCCAATAACTTGAGCGGCAACACCATTCGTCCCGGACAGGAACTCAATATTCCCGGCGGGGGCAGCGGCGGCGGCAGCAGCAGCAGCGTTACCACTTACGAAGTGCGCAGGGGGGATACCCTTTCGGAAATCGCCGGAAGGTTCGGTGTAAGCACCAGGGACCTGCGGAACTGGAACAATATTTCCAGGGGCCAGATCATCCGGCCCGGGGACAGGCTGGAAGTCAGGGTGGATTAACAGGGCGTTTTTAACCGGAGAACTCTGACCTCTGACGTATGTGACTGCAAAGCAGGCACATCTTTAAAGCCAGTCCAGCCAGTCCCGCCAGGTACCTTCGTCTATGGCTCTTTTATGGCTGGAAACGTGCTCCTGGTGCTTGTAGTAGCTCTGCCTGGCCCTTTCACCAGCGTACTCCACGTATTCCGGAAGGTCCTCAAAGTTGTCCATGACGTACCTGTAGCGTTCATAGGCCGAACCGTAGCGCTTGGTCCTCCAGTAAAAATCGGCTATGTACAGTTCGTGCTCGGCAATTTTTTTGCGGCATTGCACCATGTAATACCGGGAATACTCCGCATATTCAGTCTCAGGATAAACCTGGGCCACCCGCCTGAAGTATTCCAGTGCTTCCTGCATGTTGCGCTGCGGACGGTCTATGGAGGTGAACTTGTTGTAGTGGGCCAGCCCTGTCCTGAAAAGCACGTAGGGCATGTATTCGTGGCGGGGATTCATTTCGGCGAACTCGGTGAACACGGTTATGGCCGCGTCATAGTTGCCGGACTTCATGTAGGCATCTCCCAGGGCTACTTCGGCCGTCGGGGTATGGGGGCTGAAGGGAAAGCGGTCGCGCAGGTCGGAAAAATGTTCAATGGCTTTTCTGTAGCGCTCCTGCTCCATGGCATCTACTCCGGCCTGGGCCAGCTCCTGGGGAGTGTCCTCCAGAGGCTGGGGACCTCTTTGAAACCAGGCGCACCCGGTCATGACCGTCAGTGCGGCTGCAAGCAAGAGCAGTAAAAGAAGATTTTTAATTTTCATACTTTGCTGGTGATGGGAATAATTTGACTGTCAGTTTTTTGCGGGGCTAACCTGTTCGTTCCAGGTAGACCTGTACATTGTGCGCGGCAGCGGCCCCTTCGCCCACGGCGGTGCTTATCTGTCGGCACAGCTTGGAGCGGATGTCCCCGGCGGCGTACAGGCCTGGAATGCTGGTGCTCATCTCGGTATCGGTCCTGATAAATCCATGATCGTCGGTCTCCACCTCATGGGGCAGAGAAGGTGCTGCCGGGATCAGTCCTATGAAGATAAATGCTCCCTCCACCTTCAGCTCAGTCTCATCCCCGGTCTGAACGTTCCGGAGCTTCACGCTTTCCAGGCCCTGGTCCCCTGCAAATTCACGGACCACTGTGTTGTAGAGAATATCTATCTTGGGGTTGTTTACCACCTTGTCCTGGTAGATCTTGGAACCCCTGAAAGCGTCCCTGCGATGGATGAGGTACACCTTCTTCACCAGTTTGGTCAGATAAAGTGATTCCTCCAGGGCTGTATCCCCGCCGCCTATGCAGGCCACTTCCTGGTCTTTGAAGAAGTTGCCGTCACACAGGGCGCAGTAGGATATCCCTCTGCCGTTTAGCCTGCCTTCACCGGGCACCCCCAGCTTTTTCCAGTTGGCCCCGGTAGTTACTATTACACTCCTGGAGATGATGCTCTCCTGGGAAAGTACTGTTTCGAATTTCCCGTCCAGGGCTTTGATCTCCAGGGCTTCATCTCCGAATTTGTCATAATCGAAGCCTTCCAGGTGTGCGGTGAAGAGATCCACCAGCTCAAAGCCCTTTATTCCCTGGGGGAAACCGGGATAATTATCTATGGTCTCGGTGAGAAGAACCTGGCCTCCCGGGGAGAGCTTTTCCACCCAGGCCACCTGGATTCCCGCCCTCAACAGGTAAAGAGCCGCTGTTATTCCTGCAGGTCCCCCACCTATGACCACGCTTTCGTATTCTTTCATAAAGCTATACTGCTTTTTCTATCATCTGCTTCAGGTTGGCCTTGGATACAGCTCCGGTAACCTGTTCCATGACGTCCCCGCCTTTGTACAGTATAAGAGTGGGGATGGCCCTGATCCCGTACTTGCCGGGAGTGCCGGGGTTTTCGTCCACGTTCATCTTGAGTACCTTGAGCCGGCCGGTGTATTCCTGAGCCAGTTCTTCAACCACGGGACCGATAGCCCTGCAGGGTCCGCACCACGGGGCCCAGAAGTCTACCAGTACCGGGAGTTCGCATTTCAGGACTTCTTCCTCAAAGTTGTTGTCTGTTACTGGGTTTGGCATCTTCGTCTCCTTGTTTATGCTGGAAGTTGTCGAGCTTTATTTATCTGGAGCGGATATTAAGAGAAGTATGAAAAGCCGTCAACCATAATTAGTTATCATCTCTGCTTTCGTACCTGCTTCAGCCGTGGTCTTTCCCAGGGACTGTGCGTACAGGATCAGGCCCGTTTTTTAAAGGTGGTGGTTAAGAGTCTGCGGCTTCCTGGTTCAGGGAAAAGAGACAACATAATCCTTGCCGGACATTGCCAGAGGTCTTCGATCAGGCTGGTCTCCAGGCATACAGTTCAATGAAGTGGATACAATTCCTGTTCGCTTTTTGAGTTGGCTGCAAAAATATCATACACTGCTCACACAAATATATTGTCAGCGATATAGACCTGAGCATGTGAAAGTAAACAGGACCTATTTTTTTGCCTGAAACATGAAACTATTTAAACTTGCTATTGATATTGAGCAGAAATTATTGTCGTGTACTCAGGTCTCCAATTTAAATAACCAGTAACGGTCAAAAGTTTCGCTGTAGCGGCAAAGAGAAGTTTTGGTTCATAAAAACCCGGCGCAGGCTGTTGGACTTGTCTTAAAAAATAGGCAACATGTGCTCCGGTTAACACACCGACAGGGGTGCAAGTGTGCAGAAAAATCAGCCGAAAATCCAGGCCAGAAATTCCATGCGGGCGAAGATGCCGCCTATGATGAAGGCTGTGGCACTGGTGGCTATAAGCATGAAAATGGCGGTTTTTATGCTGAACTCCCTGGCCAGGATGGCCACTATGGCTATGCAGGGCACGTAAAAGAGCCCCACAGTGGCGCCCACGAAGAGCTGCAGTGTGGTCAGGTCCATTTCGATAAGGGGAAGAACAGCCAGCTCCCGGCGCATGATGCCCAGGATAAGGGGCACTGAGGCCTCCTGGGGCAGCAGGAGCCAGTGTTCCACCAGGGGGCTCATGAAACGCCCTGCAGCAGCCATGACGCCGGTCTCGTAGAGCACTGAGGCAATGCCCACGGCCACGACCATGGGCAGGGCACCGTCTGTAACGTAGCGCTTGAACCTGATCCATATCTTTTTGGCCAGCACGTCGCGGCGCGGGGGCAGAAGTTCGGGGATTTCCATGATGGTCAAAGGCCTTGGTCCCTTGAGGGCCTTGTCCATGATCAGCCCGGCCAGGATCAGGGCCAGAAAGGACAGGCCGAAAACAGCCACCACCACGCTTACGGATCTCTCGGCCAGCATGGCGATGAAGGCCCCGGTCTGGGAGATGCAGGGCACGGCCACGCAGATCATGGTGGCGATGATAAGGCGTTCCTTGCCTGTGGCCAGGGCCCGGGTGGCCAGGATGCCGGGAATGCCGCAGCCGTATCCAAGCAGGAGGGGAATGATGCTGGAGCCCTGCAGGCCGATCCTGTTCAGCAGTCCGTCCAGGAGAACGCCCAGGCGGGGCAGGTAGCCGCTGTCCTCCAGGGCGGCCATGACCCCGTAAAAGGACAGGACGTAAGGCATGACCAGGGCAAAGGGCCATTCGATGCCCTTTACCAGGAAGCCGTATTCGCCGACCATGATATTCTGAATGGTGCCGGGGGGAACAAAGGCCTGGACCACTGCCACTATCTGAGGAATGACCAGGTCCCGGAAGAAAGGCAGAAGTATCAACTGGCGCAGCTGCATCCCGATGCCGATGATCAGGGCAAAGGAGATTGCCAGGATGATTATGGCCAGGGGCAGGCCCGGCCAGGGCTGCACCAGCTTTTCCCCCCAGCGCCGCCTCCTGGAACTGTTCTGGGCCGGCTTTCCGGTGGTGACTTCCCTGGACAGCTTCTCGGCCATGCTCCAGTGTTTTTCCTGGCTCCAGTCCAGCCTGGGCTCAAAGGGACGGTCCAGGGCATTGCGGATCTCGTTTTTTAATTCCTGAAATCCTTGTTTCTCCACAGCCACCATGGGTACTATGGGTACACCCAGGCTGCGGGATAGACCTTCCCAGTCGATATGTATGTTTTTGTCCCGGGCCAGGTCCACCCGGTTGAGGGCTACCACTGTGGGCAGGCCGAAGCTTAAAACCTGGAACAGAAGGTAGAGACTGCTTTCAAGATTGTTGGCGTCCACCACGCAAATGACCGCGGCCGGAGCGGAGCCGAGGTCGTCGGCGCAGACGTCGCTTTCTTCGCGGCAATGGGAGCAGGTGCTCTGGGTTCCGGGCTTGTGCTGACCGCGGAGCATATCCACGGCCACCTGCTCGGCCTGGTTGGTGGCATTGAGGGTGTATGTGCCGGGAACATCCACCAGGACCACGTCCCGGTCGTTTATCCCGGCTTTGCCGGCAACAAACTCAACGGTGGTTCCGGCGTAATTGGCGCAGCTTACGCTAAGCCCGGTCAGATGGTTGAATATTACGCTCTTGCCCACATTGGGCGGGCCCATGAGCAGGACATGGGCCTTACTCATTCTCTGGGCAGAGGTCGAGCTGTTTGCGCAGCTTTATCTGCCTGGCAACGGAGCGTCCCAGGGCGGTATGCCTGCCTTCCACTTCTGCAACCAGAGGGCCTCCGAACCTGGCCCTGCAGCGCAGGCAGACTTTTTTCCCGGGTCTGAATCCCAGGGGTTCCAAAAGGGCCTGATCGGGTATGGAATCGATTTCGCCTTCTTCGTCCAGCTGCAGACAGTCGAGGGTTCTCAGGTGTTCGCATTCAGGGGGTCGGTGCGGGCATTCCCTTGTGTCTTGTTTGCGGCCAAACCACATCTTAAACATTTCAGGCTCCTTTATTTTCTGGAAAATATAATTTAATCCGGGCTTTTATTTTGATTTTCAATATCATTAACAGGTGAATATAAAAAGTCAAGGGGTGTCTTGACTTTGAATGTAATTATCAAATGATATTTTTTAAAAAAAGTCAAGACATTTTTTGAGTCCCCAGAGTATTTTTTGTTTTTTCTGCCGGCATTTCTTTAAAGAGGATCACGCTTTTTTTGCCCAGCATCTGCCTGACCCGGATACTTTTAAACCCGCAATGCTGTGAAAAGTTGTCCGCGCCGGGGTAATACCTGCAGAGATAGTCCCTGGGATCCCTGAAGACTATTCTGGAGCCGGGTCTTATATGCTTCATGACTCTTTTCAGGACCGGCTCCATGGGCTGGACATGCAGGGAAAGCCAGACAGCATCAAAACCGGTAAAATCAAGTGTTGTTCCGCAGCCGGCAGCAAGGTTGACCATGTCCCGGGTACCGGATTTTTCCAGGGCTCTTTCAGCCCAGCCAAGGGCGCCGGTATCCTGGTCCACGGCAGTGACAACGGCACCGAATCCTGCAAGCCCCATTGCCGTCATGGGCAGGGGGCCGCACCCCACATGCATGACGTTCATTCCGGGTTTGATGCGGGAGGCCATGATCTCGCGCTGCAGCATCTTTTTGTAGAAAAGCCTGTAATATGCCCCGGCAAAAAAGGGCCAGGCGCTTCCAATTGTTTCCAGCCGTTTGATAAGACTTAAAAAGGACTGGTCCAGGCCTGATGTTGTCGAGGCTGGTGTGTATGTGGCCTCTGCGGATTGGTGGTGGTTATTCATTTGTTTCTCTTGCAGTGGGTTCAAGTAAAGGTTGTATCAAAAAGGAACTGTTCAACAGTTTTATCCGGAGCTGAATAGCTGCAATGGTCAGCACGCAAGGGAAACTTTGATTTGTGTATTAATTTTCAATATCAATAATTTCCTGTTATTATTTCGCCGTCTTGCCGGCAGGGCTATGTTGTTTTTAGTGGAAAACAATTTTAATAAAAGCTTAAATGTCTATCTGACTTTGCACTGGGCGCAGTATCCGTAAAGATACATACTGTGCCCGTTAAGAGTGAATCCGTGCTGTCTGGCCAGTTCTTCCTGAAGTTTTTCTATGCGGTGATCAACGACCTCTACGCTTTGGCCGCATTCTTTGCATATAAGGTGATCGTGGTGACTCTGACCGTAATATGGCTCGTACCTGTTTACCCCGTCCCCGAAGTCGACTTCTCGAGCAATGCCGGCATCAGACAACAGTTTGAGAGTGCGGTATACGGTAGCCTGTCCTATTGAGCGGTCCTGCTCCCTGGTCTTGCGGTAGAGCTCTTCAGGGGAGATATGGCCCTGGGTGTTCCAGAATACGTCGAAAATGATAGCCCGCTGTGAGGTAAAGCGCAGCTTTTCCTTGGCCAGATACTGAAAAAACTGTTCCCGGGCATCCTGCATTTTTTTCTCCCTGATAATGAAATTCCTTATCTGCATTCACATGTGTTTGTCAACTCAAAAGTTTAGAAAAACCAAAAAAAGGAGGCTGTGAAACACAGTGTTTGCTCCTTGACAGGACAAAACACAAATGTATAGGCTTGAGAATATTATCATCACTCGGGTGCTCCAAAGGGAGCATAATAGGGAACCCTGTGCAAGTCAGGGACGGGCCCGCCGCTGTAACCGGGGACGAAAGCCGCATGAAGCCACTGCCCCGCACTTACTTTTTTCTTTAAGGAAAAAAACATCATAGAAAAGTAAGTGCGGGGTGGGAAGGCGCGGTGGAGGATGATCCGGAAGTCAGAAGACCTGCCCGAGTGAGCGCGGAAGACATTTTTCTTCGCGGCACGAGAGTCTTTCGCTGTGAGTGGCAGGATAAAACCGGGAAATCCCGCACTTACTAGGGCTGATCTTCATCAGCCACTGGGCGACATGCTATGCAGCCCAAGTAAGTGCGGGATTTTTTTTGTTCAAGAACCAGTAACAAGGAGAGAGTTATGAAAAAGGTTTTACTGATGGTGGGTTTGATTGTACTGCCCATATTTGTGCTGATTCAGGGCGTACATGCACACAGTCACAGCCACGGCCATGATCACCACCATGACCATGAACACGATCATAATCACCACCATGACGAGGACAAAGACATGAAAAAAGGTATACTCCTTGCCGCCTTCGGTTCCAGCTATCCCCAGGCCCAGCCGGCCCTGGACAATATTGAGCGCATGACCAGAGAGGCCTTCCCGGAAGTGCCTGTGCGCTGGGCCTACACTTCCAGGATAGTCAGGCATTCCCTGGCCAGGAAGGGAGAGCATTTTGATTCCCCGGCCATGGCCCTGGCCAGGATGGAGGATGAAGGCTTTACCCACGTGGCTGTTATGTCCCTGCATACGATCGGAGGCGTGGAGTTTCACGAGCTCAGGTCGGTGGTGGGTGCATTTCAGGACATGCAGAGCAACCTGAAGCGGGTGATCCTCAGTTCGCCCCTGCTGGGTTCACCGGATGTAATGGAAAGGGTCCGGGACAGCATGCTGGAAAATCTTCCGGAAGGCAGGAAGGCGGATGAGGCCGTCATCTGGGTGGGACACGGCTCTTATCACCCCAGCAATGCCTTTTATCAGGCCCTGGCCTACAAGCTGCAAAGAAAGGATGAAAACGTGTTCATGGCCACTCTGGGCTGTCTCGGCGGGTCGCCTTCTTTTGAGGATGTAAAAGAAGAAGTCAAGGCCAGGGGAATTGAAAAGGCCTACCTGGTGCCATTCATGTCCGTAGTTGGGGCGCATACCATCAGGGATGTGGCCGGCAGGGACAATTCCGGCCATGACCACGGCCATTCCCATGATCATGATCACAATCATGACCATGGACACGATCACGGCCACAATCATGATCACGGCCACAACCATAGCCATTCTCATGACCACGGCCACGACCACGATCATGATCATCACCACGGGGACCCCTGGAAGCAAAGGCTACAGGATGCCGGCATCGAGACGGAAGTAGTTCTGAAAGGTACAGGAGAATACGAGGACTTTGTCAATATCTGGCTGGATCAACTGAAAAAGGGCGTGGACCAGCTGCATTAAACCACTGCCTGATGCGCCTGCAGCAATAATACCCTGCAGGCGCATCCAGGTAAAGCTCATTCCATATTTACTAAACCGCCCATATCATTTTAAAATCAGGCTATTTTACTGTCATAACTCAAAAGACAATAATGGAGGTCATCGGGACGGAGGCCGCAATTTTTTACCCAAAACGAGTTTGACTGAAAATGGGTAAGTTTTCCTGTGACTCAGCCGATGGCTTCTCCATCTGCAAAGCGCGGTTCGTGCAGGGGCAGTAGTATATCCGCGCTTTCCCGGACCCGGAGCATGATGTCATAGGCCTGGTAGGAGTTGACCAGCGTGCCTGGGGGGATGACCTTCATCTCCATGGCCTTTATTTCCTTGGGGGGGTCAAAGTTTTCTTCAATTACGCAGAATCCGGTGATTGCTGCCCTGCCCAGGCTGGTCTGCACAAAAACGCTCATTCCACCGGGGGTGTGGGCAGGTGTATGCATTACGTATATGCCCGGAAAAAGCTCCATGTCCTTTTCCACGGTTCTTATCTGTCCGTTCTCTTCAGCGTCCAGGATGTAGTCATCCAGGTACCTGTAGTCCAGCGGGTGCGGATCGTGGGCGCTTTCCAGTTCCTCTGGACGCACGAATATCTCGGCGTTGACGCATTTGGAGTCGTTTTCGCAGTGATCGTTGTGCAGGTGGGTATGGATCACCGCGTCAATGTCTTTTGGTTCGAGGCCGACTCTGGCCAGTCCTTCCTCAAAGGTGTATATGGCTCCACCCAGATCCTGCCTGCGGTCTTCAGATATGATGGGGCTCATCTCCCCGGTGTCGATGAGAATGTTTCGGTCCCCGCCTTCCAGATACCAGGCGTAGATGGGGATAATATAAGGCGTCCCGGCGCCGTGCTGGTAGGTCATCATGGATTTGTCGAAACGCTTGGTGCCCATCACCAGGGGATGTATTCTGTATGCGGCCATGGTTTTGCCCTCCTTGAAAAGCTGGGGCTCTGTGCCCAGGTTTTTTGATGCAAGCAAAATAACGGGTTCAGGCAATTTTGAAATTATGACTTAAAATATGCTCATAAATTGTCTGTGTCAATGCTGGTGTAGAGTTGACAGGCAGCTGCAGCTTTTTATGGTTATCCGGAAAACAGGATAAAGGAGGTGGATCTTGAAATTTACGGTGCGTATATATGGTGAAATTGAAGGTTTTATTCCGGAGAAGCTGGAAGAACTGCAGAAAAGGGATCTGTATCCTTTTGAGGTGAGAGACAGCCGGGTCGAGGTGGAGCACGAAGGAGAACCTATGGATATTGAGCCCGCTGTGGAAGCCATTGCAGCAGCCCTGGAGAAAGGCGGTTCCGGCTACGTGGACTACATAGACCACGACGAATGGGTGGTGTGGCGCTACCAGCTAAGCCCGGGACACTGGCAGTGCACAGAGGTGAACCCCGACCATGCACTGGAAGGTTATGGGCATTTGAAATAGCGGTTTTCGTAAACAAACCGGCATATAGCGGCGGGATTTTTCTGCAATCCTGGGAGGAAAAGAGGCCTCCTTGGGGCAAATTTAGAAAAAGGAAGGGATGATCTGCTCCTCACCTTTACCAACATGTTGTTCCGAAATTTGTAACTGTTCACCATGATAATTGGTTTTGTCGGGGTCGGTATCGGAATCGGGATCGGTATCGAAGCTATTGGGGAAAGTCCCACGCAATTTTGGTTTTC
>Ga0207421_10005618_pt1 | contig 14000 bp, 14 predicted proteins | sample SodLakKL_010_SED_4_FD_187542 | JGI IMG/M metagenome (GOLD analysis project Ga0207421, IMG submission 187542) | Alkaline sediment microbial communities from Lake Tanatar, Kulunda Steppe, Russia - 8KL_010_SED (SPAdes) (version 2) | ecosystem: Environmental > Aquatic > Non-marine Saline and...
ACTTCATATTAGGTTTCCATAATATGAACGCCCATCGGCAAACCCTTATATAGCGATCCAGCTACATTAGCCGACGATGGAATTAGGAAACTTTAGTAGGCTAAGACTATCGGGCGATACGCTCGGCGATCGCCCCAGCCGTGACACCCGATTCCTCAGGTCCGAAGGGCTCGCGGTAGACAGGCGCTTGCCGCAACCAAGATCACTGTCTTCATGAGCTGATTCGTTCAATGAGAAACGCGGAAGCAGGAAACCCTGAGGATGTAACAACCCGATATGCCGAAGGCTGTGCCCTGCTTGGAAGAGGTCGTCACGCCGACGAAGCTACTGTTCTTTGTTGTAGACTTCGCCTACCCGGCGTTGGCTCATCTGCAAGCAGGATCCAGCCGCCCAGTTCTCGTTACCGCTTTTAACGCCAAGGATTGTGCCTGGAGGAAACCATGAAGACATTCGATGTCTATATGCATCGCACCCACGGATTGCACGCTGTAAAAAAAGGCTTCGCCTGGCCTGCCTGCTTCTTCACCTTTATTTGGGCTTTCATCAAGCGCATGTGGGGAGTGGGTTTCGGTATACTCGGGGTTTTTTTTGTGCTGAGTTTTTTGGAGGCATTGTTCAGTCAGTCAGGCAGCGAGGTTGGGGCGTTTTTGGTATTTGTCAGCCAGTTAGCCGTTTTCGTGATCGTCGGCGCCAAGGGCAACAACTGGTTACGCAGAAGCCTGGAAAGGCGCGGCTTCCAGAGGTTCACCAGTGTGCGTGCGGACACGCCGGATCAGGCCATTGACGCGGCTGCGCAGAAGGTCCAGGCGGGCGTATCCGAGTTCGACAGCTAACAGCACTGGTATCTGTTTTCTGGAATGCGTTTCCAAAACGCTCCATTGCAACGGCGGGAATTCTTGCGAGGCAGCCGGTCGATGGTATCCTTATGAGCATGTATAAGAGCAACTAGGTGGGAGTGGTACGCTGATGGGAAGAGAGCAGGAAGATGCTGGCTGGGAGGACGACTTCCTGCTGGGCTTCGGCCCAATGGATGAAATCCATCGCGAATTCCTGGATTTGGTGCAGGCTCTACAGGTGGTGCCGGACGGGGAAGTGAATGCGGTGCTCGGTCGCCTAGCCGATCATGCGGAGCATCATTTCGCCGAAGAGGCTGCATGGATGTCCACGGGCGATTTCCCGGCGCGCGACTGTCACGTGGACGAGCACGACAGGGTGATGGCTTCGATCCGAGAGGTACAGCAGTTGGCTGCCAAGGGCGATCGGGCAGTGGCCCGCCGACTCGCACGTGCACTCGAGGACTGGTTTCCAGGTCACGCGACATACATGGACTCGGCGCTCGCCCAGTGGATGGTCAAGCGCAGCGCTGGTGGGGCCCCAATCGTGTTCAAGCGCAAGAAGACGGATCAGTCCTAATCGGGCGAACTTGCGCCAGGGTCGTCCCGCAAGCCGTTGGGTGGGCGCCGCGATCGAAGGTAGTCAGTTTGAGAGTTTCGATCTTTACCGGCGCCCTAGCCATTCTGTCTTTGCGTTCAGGCGCCTTGAGTCCCCGCTTGGTCGCTGCCTTCCTACCTGCCGCCATCGCATCAGTGATCCGTTTCCCAGGCCTCGGCGGTCGCGTTCGCGAGGATCGAATCAGCGCGAAGCATCCCTTTGATGCCGCGCAGGGCTTGCCGGGTACGCTGCTCGTTCTCAATCAGGCTGAAGCGCACGTGGTCATCACCGTAATTGCCGAAGCAGACGCCCGGTGACACCGCGACTTTGGCATCGCGCAGCAACTTCTTCGTAAATTCCAGCGAACCCATTTCCCGGTACGGCGCGGGGATGGGCGCCCACACGAACATGGTCGCTTTCGGCTTTTTCACCTGCCAGCCAAGCTTGTTCAAACCATCGCACAGGACGTCGCGCCGCGAGCGATACAATTCGCGGATCTCCCCCACACACTCCTGCGGACCTTCAAATGCGGCGATGGCTGCGACCTGGATCGGCGTAAAGGTGCCGTAGTCGAGGTACGACTTTATCCGCGCCAGCGCCGCGACCAGAGTGGGGTTGCCGCACATGAAACCGATCCGCCAGCCGGGCATATTGTAGGTCTTGGATAGGGTGTAGGACTCCATCGCGATGTCCTTAGCCTCCGGCACCTCCAAGATGGACGGTGCCCTGTAGCCGTCGAAGGTGATCTCGGCGTAGGCTAAATCGTTGACGATCCAGATCCCGTGTTCTTTGCAAATCGCGACCGCCTGCTCGAAAAAGCCGATGTCTACACACTGTGTGGTCGGATTCGCCGGGAAATTCAGAATCAGCATCTTCGGCTTTGGCCAGGAATCCTGGATTGCGCGCTGCAGCTCAGCAAAGAAATCGACATCTGGTGTCAAAGGTACATGACGCACGTCCGCCCCGGCGATCACGGAGCCGTAGGGATGGATCGGATACGCTGGATTCGGCACCAGAACGGCATCCCCCGGCCCCAACGTCGCCAGCGCAAGATGCGCCAGACCCTCCTTGGAACCAATGGTTACGATGGCTTCGGTTTCCGGGTCCAGTTCGACATCGAACCGGTCCTTGTACCAGCGGGTCACTGCTCGGCGCAGGCGTGGGATGCCTCTGGAAACGGAGTAGCGATGGGTATCGCCCCGCTGTGCGGCCTCGCATAACTTGTCCACGATGTGTTGAGGAGTCGGTTGATCCGGATTCCCCATGCCGAAGTCGATAATGTCTTCCCCCCGCTTGCGAGCTTCGGCCTTCAACTGATTCACGATGTTGAAGACGTAGGGCGGGAGGCGCTCGATACGGGGGAAAATTTCGGTCATGAGTTGGTTCCTGATTGAACCAGGACCTTTGCTGCGAATAACAGGTGTTGGCAGCGGGGGCTCACGCGATCGTGAACCTGAATGCCCTGGGTAGGTTTACACTATCATTACCCGCAGCATGGCTTGTCAACACATGCCCATACAGGGCTTCTTTGGGTGTCGACTGTAGCGCGATCGATCGCCCCGTTCGTGGCCTGATTCCAGGGCTCATGTTCAGCCATACGAAATGCGACGGCCATAAAGGGCCCCTTCGTCGTTTCAAGTGGATCTGAGTCTGGAGCACGCAGGGCTCCCGATGAGGTAGGTCATGGCGATGAAGGTGCCGGCACTGCGGTATCCGCGCGTTCTGGCCCGGGCCGACTGAAACAAGCCGTTGAGGCCCTCCAGGCGCGCATTAGTGTGGGTCGAGGTCCAGCGTTGCATCACGTGTCTTGTGTGGGTCTTCAGGGTCGCTAGCGTCCCGCGCACTGGCTCGAGACGCGGCGTGTCGCCGACCAGGGCCCCGGCGTACTTCAGGCAGTGGGTGATCCGCCACAGCGCTGCCCTTGGGCTGCGCGCCTTGCGGATCCACGGCAGCTTCTCCTTCGGCTTCCAGATGGTCATGGTGTCCAGCCCCTCCTTCGTCAATTCGGCGATCGCAACCATGTCGACGAATGCGGTCACGTAGTGGTGCCCGCGCTTGCAGGCGGTCTCGTCGAGGCCGATGGCGCGTACCGCACTCAATTCAAGGCGAACGACGGCCTGGTCCGGGTAGTAGCGTACGATCCGCCACAGGCGGGTATCGGTGATGTCCATCAGCCGGGCGGCGGCCAGCACCGGCATCTCCCGAACCAGGGCCAGTGCGGCCTGCTCGAGCAGCAGGGTGAAAGCACTACCCTTGCGCGCCCACGGCACCTCGACCGGGTGCGCACCGTACTCCCGGCACTTCACCCGCGGCACCGACGCGGTGACCCAGCATTCATGCTGGCAGAAGTTCAGATGGCGCCAGCGCTTCTCGGTGAAGCCATGTGCCGGACACAGCGCGCCGCACTGCGGACACGGGCAGCGGGCGCCACGTTGGCCCGCCACTTCCAGGTGCAGCTCATGCGGCTGGGTCGCGGTATGCAGGCGCTGAGCCACCAGCTGCCACGGTGGCTATATGCCAATCCCCAACAGCAGAATCTCGTCGCCGCGCATACCATCGCTCCTGTCCACGTTGCCCACCCGAGCATGGCCGCGCAACGGACAGGCTTCCACTCAGAATGACAAGGAGCCCCTTTTGTTCAGCGCTTCCCTGACGGATAATCCGCCGCTGCCTGCTCTGCTCGATGGCGGTGCGGTGAAGAGCGGTCGCAGATGCGGGTTGACCGAACCGGTGTGATGGAAGGCTGGGCCTCGCATGGCCTGGACCTCCGTCGGAGCGCCCCAGGCCAAGCGGGGGGGTATGGCGTCTCTACTGATGAGAACCGGGACTCGTTCAGGTAGCAGACAATGAAACGTGAATCTGGAGAAGCAGCAATGGGCACGCTAGTCGTGAAGAATCTGTCGTTTCGCGGCCGACATGGGTATTTCGATTTCGAGCGGGAATTTGGGAATAATTTTGAAATCGATCTCCTGTTCAAGACAGATCTTGCGCTAGCGGGACAAACTGATTGCCTCGCGGACACCCTCGACTACGCCCCGGCGAGCCGAGTCGTGGAGCAAGTGATGAGCGGCGAGTCCGTCCGGCTCATTGAGACGCTCCTCGCCAGGATCGGGGCCAATCTGATGGAACGTTTTCCGGAAGTGACCTTTCTCGAGGTTCGGTTACGCAAGCTAAAACCGCCGATCCACGCAAAATGCGATCACGTTGAGATTTGCGATCAATGGCATCGTTAGCGAGGGGCGAACGTTTGGTGCTGTAGGGTTCTGTTGCCGGCTCCGGACACGTGGCATGCCGGTGGGGTCGAGGAGTACTAAATGGCAGTCACCCCCCGTCACGGGCGACGCGCCGCGTGGGTTGCGCCCACAGGTGGTGTCACGTTCCCGTAAATTCGGTCCATTGAAAAACCGGAGGTTCCTGGGCGCATTAGGGCCAAAAGAGGTGGAGATGCTTAACAGCCGGTTGACGGAGAGTCACATTGTCCAGACGCTGAAGCAGGTCGGGATGGCCGGAACGTGAAGGGCGTCTGCCGGGCGCTCGCGGACTGGGCCGCACAGCGGCGTGTGGAACTGTGCTTTATGCAGCCGGGCAAACCGATGTAGAACGGATGTGTCGAGCGGTTCATGGGTGGTTATCGCCACGGACCCCTGGATCTGTATGTGTTCCGCAGCCTGACCGAAGTCCGGGAGCAAACGGCGCCTGGCTGAATGGCTACAACGAAATGCCCCGCCCTCACGATCCACGGGGGACCTCATGCCGGTGGAATACCGGCAGCTACGCATCCCGGCCCCTCTGGTGTCCTGACTTAATCCGGGGGAGTCGACAGCCGCGGCGCACGACTGGCGAATCTGCAGAGTGGTGGTTTGGAATGGGTGTTTCGTTAGGCCCATTCCCCGTTTCAAGGAGAAACGCACAGAAGGGCATTCTCGCGAGAGCTACCAGTAAGCTGTTGAAAAACCAGCGCCGTGATTTCGGCATGTATCTTGCTCCGATGGGGATGGCGTTGCCAGCGGTATTCCGCATGAGCTGCCCATCCACTTGATACCAGGAGCCCGAACGATGCCAGATCAAAAAGCCAGCCAGCCAGCAAAGCGCAGGAAGGTGACGATCCCGCAGCTGTTGGCAAAAAAGAAAAACGGAGAACAGATCACTCAGGTTGCAGTTTACGACTACGAAAACGCTATTGTGTGTGACCGCGTCGGCGTCGACATTCTTTGTGTGAGCGATACCGGTGGTATGGTGTTGTTCGGCCACGACAGCACCGTTGCGGTATCCTTCGAAGAAGTCATGATGATGGCTCAGGCGGTCTATCGGGGGTCGAAATATGGCCTGCGCATGGTGGATATGCCCTACATGAGTTTCCATGTGTCGACTGAGCAGGCGGTTGACAACGCGGGACAATTTGTGGCTCGGGCAGGTGCGGAAGTCATGAAATGCGAAGGAAATCAACACCACGCGAAACATATCGAGGCCATTGTGAAGGCCGGCATACCAGTGCAGGGCCATATCGGCATTACCCCCATGCGCATGCCGCAACTCGGGGGCTTCCGTGCGCAGGGTAAGACTGCGGACCGCGCTAAGGAACTTATTGATGACGCACTGGCAATGGTAGATGCTGGGTGTTTCTCGATCATGTGTGAAGTGACGTCCGTAGAGGTTTGTGAGTACCTGACCGAAGTCCTACCTGTTCCTGTCATCAGTCTGGGAGCCGGAAACCGCGCAGATGGTGTGCATATTATCGGTTCGGACCTGTTCCACCTTTATGAGGCCCATGTGCCGCGGCATTCCAAGATTTACACGGACCTGGTCCCGATCCTTGAGGACGGATATACTCGCTACATGGAGGATGTCCGGTCCCGCGCTTATCCGGGTCCGGAGCATTCGGTGTTCATGGACGAGGAAGAACTTGCAAAGTTTAAGGACTTGGTAGGTTGGAAAAAGGATTGAGACTCGATGTGGAACGCTGCTGAACCGGTTATCGGAACCGCAGATCTTCTCAAGCAGACGGAGTTTTTCTCGGACCTTGACGCCGAGCAACTAGAAAGAATTGCCGGGGTCTCGCGTCGGGAACGTATCGAGCTGGGGGCCGAGATTTACCATCTTGGCCAGCGCCCGGAGAATTTCTACGTGCTGATCGATGGGGTTGTCCGGTTCACCGTTGGGCACGGGGTTCGGCAGGCATCCGTGGGTGAGATTATCCACCGTGGTCAGGTAATCGGCTGGGCCGCCCTGATTGAAGGGGCGCCCAAGCGCACGGCTACGGCGGTCTGTCTCACGGGCTGCAGCGTCCTGACCCTTCCGGGTCAGGACGTCCTGGCTCTGATGGACCAAGACGTACGTATGGGCTACTTCATCCTGAAACGACTCACCCGGCTGGTCAATGGTCAGCTTACGGCCTTCGCCGCGGGTTGAACGCCCTGCATTGGCTGCGTAAATCGGTATGGCGCCGGGCGCCTCGGGTGGCTCACGGCGCCTTGAGCAGTTCCCGAGTTGGTGCCCATTCATTCTTTGCGAGGGGCGCTCGCAGATCGTTTGGAGCCACGACCTTACAATCATCCCGTGCAAAGCCAAGCAGCCTGGGACGGCTGCGAGCAGAGCCCGTTGATGCGGATCCCATTTGGTCTGCGGAGGTGCGGGTGTGGATGCACTAATGATGGTCTGGCTGCTCGCGGCGGCGCTTGGCATCGGCATGTTGATCGGTGCGGTGGGCATCGGCGGCGTGCTGCTGGTGCCGGTACTGGGCGTGCTGGCCGGCCTCAGCGTTCATGAGGCCATGGCCACGGCGCTGGCAACCTTCATCGCCACAGGTGTCGTAGGCACCTACCTGTTTCAACGTCGGGGGAGTATAGACTGGGCCATGACCGTGCCCGTGTGTGCGGGTGCGCTCGTCTTCGGCTTTGTCGGGGCCTATGTGAATGCACGTACCACGGCCCCGATGCTGACCTTTCTGGTGGCCGCCATCATCCTGTTTGCGGGGGTGTACACCCTTGTGCATTGGCGCGGGCTTACAAGGCCGGTTTTTGCCGATCGCAGGAGGGCGCAAACGATGCTGCTTCTGGGTGTGGGAGCGTTTTCGGGTTTTGGGGCGGGGTTGACCGGCGTCGGTGGCCCGGCGCTGTCGGTTCCTGTGATGGTCTTGCTTGGGTTCCCGACGCTCGCAACTATCGGGGTGAGCCAAGTCATCCAAATCCTGGCTGCCGGATCGGGCACCCTGGGTAACCTCGCCTATGGAACGATTCACTTCAACCTAGTGGTGCCTATCATGATGGCACAAGTGCTTGGAGTGATTGTTGGAGTCTACGTCGTGCACGCCATTAATGTGGCGGTGGCGCGCCGCATCGTCGCTGTCATCTGTGTGCTCGTGGGTGCACTGATGATGGGCAAGGCGCTGGGGTGGTACTGATGCACCCGGATGGTAGTGGCATTGGGCCGCACATGCTGTATACGTGCTCGCTGGCTTCCAGTGTCGCTGCTGTGTGAAGCTGCAGAGGGTGCGCGCGTGAATGAACAATTTTTGGCCTATTTGCGTGGCCGTGGGATTTCACTCACGGAGATGGAACCCGGCGTGGTTACACCCTTGCGATTCAGTGACCGGTACACCGAACATTGGGCGACCCGGCGTCGGGCGGGGCTATTCGACTTCTCTTTCATGAGCTGTTTTCAGATCGAGGGAGACGAGGCTCGGGCTTTTCTGAAGCGCCTCCAGACCCGTAACCTTGCGCGCCTGTTGCCAGGAGGCTTTCTCTATACATTGCTCTTGCGGGAGGATGGCACCGTACATATCGACGCGACCCTGTGGGATCTGGGGCAGGGGCGCTATTGGATCATCACCGGCCGGCGTAGTGATCGCCAGCACCTGGAGGACGTGGCATCGGGGATGGATGTCTCGATCGAAGATCGCTCTGGGCGCGATGCGGTTTTTGCGCTCCAGGGCCCGGCTAGCCATGCGATCCTGGCCGATGTCCTGGGCGATCCGGATCTGTCCTTGCGCTATTTCGGTTTTCGGCGAATGTCGCTTTGTGGTGAATCCGTGTTGATAGCGCGAGCAGGTTACTCCGGCGAAGCCGGCTATGAGATCCTTGTCGACAGTGCATGTGCGGTGCGGATCTGGAATCGGCTCGCCGAGGCCTGCCATGAATGGGGTGGCATGGAATGTGGGCTGGAGTGCATCGATTCCCTGCGTGTGGAAGCAGGCCTGATCCTGTTTAGCCGGGAATTGGCGTGGCGGTTGACGCCGCAAACACTTGGCTTGGGGAGGCTTGTGGAGGCACCGGGCTGCTCACCATGGCTAAGGTCTGCCAAATTGTGCAGCCAGCGGAACCCAGATGAATCGCTGAAGCTAGTCGGATTGATGCCCCTGCGAGAGCCCATCCCGCCACCCGATCAGCCGCCGGTCGCGAACGCTACTCCAGTGATCGCAACGGGACACGTCGTCGTCACCAGCCGAGTGGATAGCCCGCTCTGGGGACATGATCTGGGCATGGGGCTGGTGAGGGTGGACGACGGCTGGCCCGGCACCCGCGTTACCGCTGCGAATGGGACCCGGATGGTGGTGGCGCGCCTTCCGTTCTACGATCCGCAAAAGCGTCTGCCCCGTGCACCCGCGGCCTTTCCGTCCAGGAACGGATCTCGATAGCGGGTCCGCGGCCCTGAAAATGGGCAGGCCAGGATGCTCGGCCGCGAGATTCGGGTGGCACTGCAGGAATGATCCAGGTTTCCAGTTGTTCGAGTTCGGCGGCATCGCGTGCCAGCCGGTATCGTTGACTATGCACGCATTCCCGATCGCCGAATTCGCATCGATTGCTGGAGGTTCCGCCACAGGGGCCATTGGCCAGCCCTTTGGGGCAGGTCTCGGGACAGATGAAGTGGGTCAGGTGCAGACGGCATGTGCCGCAGTTCTGACAGCCGTACAACGGCCCCTTGATCTGCCGTTCCACCGCCGCCATCCAGGTGTCGGCGCGTGTGCCTGGTTGTAGAGGGCGTAGCATGGCGGCCAGCAGTCGTGCGAAGGCGCCGCGTCCGAAGGCGATTTGGTGCACCCGCTCCGATAGTCGGAGTTTCCAGGGACGGTTCCCGCGCGGTGTCGGAAGCGGCGTCCCGTCCCCCAGGAAAAAGGGGGACGGCACGGGCACGGGATCGGCCACTCGCCCATCGGCGCGGGTCATGAGCTCCCGCCACGCCTCGTTCCAGTCGTGGCGGTCGCGCACGGCCGATTCGAGGCTGCAGACAGCCTCCCGGAGTCGGGTCAGCGCGGCAGGGGTGTCTACAGCGGTCAGTTGGATGCCGGCGTAGCCTGCACGTTTGAGAAGCACCACCTGCAATGCCAGGCGCTGATACACTCGCGCCGCCGCTTGATCGGGTAATCGCGACTCGTCGTCCTCGAGGAGTGCTATCAGGGAATCAGGCACCACGACGCCAGGTAGCCGATGGTGACGGATGTGGCGAGCGCGCCTGGCGGTCAGTGGCATCAGATTGGCCATCAAAGGGAGATCGTACGGCCGTGCGCCGACCCAGGCCAACGCTTCCAGGTGCTTGCTTGGGTCCCAGCCGATCTGCGTAACCGCAAGGTCAGCCCCGGCCGCCACCTTTTTGCCGAGTTTCAGGTACTGACCCAAGCAATCCTCCTCCTGATACTTGAACGGGTTCAAGGCCACAGCGATCAGCAGGTCTGGTGCCTGCGTTCGGGCCTGGGCGACAGCGCTCACCGAGTCGAGATAAGGATCCTGCTGCTGCGGTGACCCGGGAAGTCGATCACCCGAAATGATCAGAGCGTTCTGCAGTCCGGCGCCACCCATCGCATCGATGCGCGCGGCGAGATCCGCCCCGGTGCATCCCTTTCCCGAGAGATGAATAAGCGGTTGATAGCCCGACCAGGCGGCCAGCTGGCGTCCGACGTTGATGCTTCCTGGGTCTTCCCTGGAGCAGACGCGGTCGGTTACAGCAATGGAAGCCACTTCAAGTTGTGGGTGTTGCAGGTGCTCGCGAATCGGTTCGAGGCGCGATAGTTGGGTGCGCGTATCACGTTCACAAGAGGGGATGTACTCGATGGAAAGAAAGAAACGGCGTTGTTGCAGAGCGCCGCTCAGGGCATTCGTCAAGCCTTCCGGGTGCGGGCCTGACGCAGTGTAATGGAGTCCGATCGTGGGATCTACGTAGGTCATCCATATGCTCGCTTCGATTGGATGGAAGCCGTTGTAAAAAGAAGTCTTGTCGAAGCTGGCAGCGCGAGAGGGGAGCATTCCGATAGCCGAGTGAGGACTGCCCCTCGCAACGGCGCTATCCGATCGCGGCGCAGGCGCGCCGGGCCGGAAGGTGGTTTGCCGGGTGCACGCCCTCGGACGTGCACCCGGTAGCCGATACCGGGGTCTGATACCTCCCGATTACCACGAGCCAGGACTACGGCATTACGCAAAGACGCCGTCTAGAACAGTCCTGTCACGCGACCGGTCTCGTCGAGATCGATCTTTACGGCCGAAGGCACCTTTGGCAAACCCGGCATGGTCATCACGTCACCGCATACTGCGACGATGAACTCCGCCCCTGCGGCCAGACGGATTTCGCGGATGGTGACAATGTGTCCGGAGGGTGCTCCGCGCAGGTTTGGGTCCGTGGAAAATGAATACTGGGTCTTTGCTATGCACACCGGAAAATGCCCGAAACCGTCGTCTTGTAGTTTCTTGATCTGGGCGCGAATCTTGCTGCTTGCTGCGATGTCGGAGGCACCGTAAATATTTGTCGCAACGGTCTTGATCTTGTCCCAAAGAGGGAGGGTATCCTCATAGACCAGCTTGAAGTGGTCTTCGGTGATCTCGATCATATCGATCACCTTTCTGGCCAATGCTTCGGCGCCCTTCCCTCCTTCAGCCCAATGACGTGAGACCACCACCGGTGTTTCGTGCCGCTGCATCTCTTCTTCCAGCACCTGCACTTCGGCATCTGTGTCGAAGGTAAAGTGATTGATTCCGACGACACAGGGTAGCCCAAAATTGTTGCGTACGTTGTCTACGTGACGCTTGAGATTCTTCATGCCACGGCGCACGGCGTCCAGGTCTTCTTTGTTCAGGTTCGGAAGTTCGACGCCCCCGTGGAATTTCAGTGCCCGAACCGTTGCCACGATAACTACTACATCCGGACGAAGGCCGGTTTTACGGCACTTGATATCGATGAATTTCTCCGCACCCAGATCAGCACCGAAACCCGCTTCGGTTACCACATAGTCGCACAAACTTAACGCCGCCTGAGTGGCCATAACCGAATTGCATCCATGGGCGATATTCGCAAAGGGTCCTCCATGTACGAACGCAGGATTGTTCTCCAGGGTCTGTACCAGATTGGGCTTCATGGCATCCCGGAGAAGCACGGCCATGGCCCCATGCGCGTCCAGATCCGAGGCTCGGACGGCGCGTTGTGTGCGGGTATAGCCGACGATAATGTTGCCCAAGCGTGACTTCAGGTCTTCAAGCGAAGTCGAGAGGCAGAGGATGGCCATGATCTCCGAGGCTACTACGATGTCGAAGCCGTCCTGCCGGGGGAATCCGTTGCCCGGGCCTCCCAGCGAACACACGATCTCCCGGAGTGCCCGGTCGTTCATATCAACCACTCGCTTCCATGTGATCCGACGCGTGTCGATATCCAGAGTATTGCCGTGATGGATGTGGTTGTCCAACATGGCTGACAACAAATTATTAGCCAATGCGATGGCGGTGAAATCGCCGGTGAAGTGAAGGTTGATATCCTCCATCGGTACCACTTGACTTTGTCCTCCGCCGGCTGCCCCGCCTTTCATGCCGAATACCGGCCCCAGGGAAGGCTCGCGCAGGCAGATCATGGCATTTTTGCCTATTTTATTGAGAGCATCCCCCAGCCCCACCGTGGTGGTCGTCTTGCCCTCGCCTGCGGGTGTAGGGCTGATCGCCGTGGTCAGGATCAGCTTGCCTTTTGGCCGCTCCTTCAAGGATTCGATGAAGTCCAAAGAGAGTTTCGCCTTGTAATGCCCATAGGGTTCCAGATGATCCTCAGGAATACCTAGCCTGCCGCCGATTTCCAGGATCTTCTGCATCGACGCATTTTGGGCAATTTCAATATCTGATCGCATAGGTTCGCCTCATCGGTATGCTGTTCAAAAATAGTTTCAGGCATGGGCAAGCGGCCCATATTGATGGGTGCGGCGGTTGGGGTTCGGCCAAGAAGCAGCCGTGCCCCAATCGCCATCTGCCGGTTGGAACAGGGTTCTGACAGTCTTCAGGATTTGGGGGCGTTGTGCGCCCGGCCCTTGTCCGGCCGAAACACCGGGCGTAGTCGATGGGCCGAAAAGAAACAAACGTACCGTAATCCTTGGGCTGCGGTTCCCTTCCCCATGCCGATGCAAAACCGATGCCATGTGTGCAGTGCCTCGATTGCATGCACTGCAGAGGCACATGCCTGTTGTGCCCCCTGTTAGTGACGGGGACTGCGGTCCCGTTCGATTGGAGCAGGTTCCTCGTCAGCTTGAGTGCGATTCCGTCAGTTCCTGGCCCTTCCCGGGTGGACATCCGGCACAGGGGCGACGGGGCGGTCGAGCTGAACCATCCGATCTTTTAGTCGCCGGTGAACGCTGGATAAACCGTCGTAGGGTGTATCCCGGTACCTGTGATCACCGCAGGGAAACGAGTTTTCTTGTATGCATTGGCTCAGTCATCCGCCCAGGAATCCGCGTGAAACGCTCGTGCCGAATCGCAGTGTTTTTTGAAGTTGTAAAATTCACTTTTCTGCGTAGTGTCCGGATACTCGGCCATCTAGCGGAGCGGCGATTTATCGGCGCTTCCTGATGGTGAACGGAGATACCGCCAGAATCGAGGCCCGCGGGCGGTTCATTATAGGGCAAGCCATATTTGCATTTGCAGCGCAGCGTGTGTTGAGGAAGCCAGGGTGGCATATTTTCAGTTTATTTTAAAATCATACAGCGGCGGGAGAGAGGCGCTGCCGCCCCAACTCAAGGTCGACCCGCCATACAGCGCACCACTAGACGAAAACTTCAGGATCAACCCCGGCAGACACTAACGACCCCCGACGAGCGAAGCGGCCCAGTCGTAGCGCAGACCGACGGAGGCAATGGTTAGTCCGCCGCTTTCCTAGTCACTGTCGCGGTCCTGGAGCTGACTTCCGTTCCGGAAACACAGGCTGGGCGAGAACCAATGTGTGTACCCAAGCGTAAGGGCGTTGATGTCGGGATTGCGGGCATCCCTCGCATCTGGATTTCCCGCAATGCCATGTAACTTGTGGCGGCCTAACCAGTAGCTTGCTCTCAGAAAAACGTGGGGCGTGCTGGTATTCAGGGCAGCAAGGCCGGCGCTCCCTTGATCTTCGATAATGAAATCTAGAACAACGGCAGGTCGACTGCCGTCGCTGCCTTTGGGAATGTCTACGAAGTCGATAGGGTGGCCACCCACTGCTGTCCCACTTAATTCAAAGAGATAGCCCGATTCCAGGGCTGCTTTCGATACAATGGTTTCACCACAAAACGTTGAATCGAAACGAGGAATCGGGCTATGGCCTACCATGCTACTGTACTTCGTCAGCTTCTCCAATCCGTA
>Ga0207421_10005619_pt1 | contig 14000 bp, 15 predicted proteins | sample SodLakKL_010_SED_4_FD_187542 | JGI IMG/M metagenome (GOLD analysis project Ga0207421, IMG submission 187542) | Alkaline sediment microbial communities from Lake Tanatar, Kulunda Steppe, Russia - 8KL_010_SED (SPAdes) (version 2) | ecosystem: Environmental > Aquatic > Non-marine Saline and...
GTAGGCACCAAAAAGGTTTATCTCACACATCCCATATTTGGGTCCCGCGGCAATCAAGGGCACCTCCTTTCTCCGCAGTATAACCCGGGATGGTAAGCTCTAACCATCAATACTCATTCTACACTATTTATTATTATCCTGCAACTAAAATGCAGAAAATAACCAGTTTTTTCTAATATGTTTTGCATCCTCTTCTGTTATTCGATAAAACCCTCTAAATACCTTCTTCCTCGGCATAGTTTTTCAAAAACCTTAACAAAAGAACCTCGGCAGCATAATCATCTATCTCTCCCCGGGGAGTCAAAAGTCCCCTGGGTACAAGCCTTTTTAATCCTTTCGGAGGGTTCTCGGCAAAGTAGAGTTGTTTTGCTTCTTCAGTGCTTTTCACTTCCGAAACCAGAATATATCTTTTTTCTTTTTTTATTGCCAGTTCTTTAATGTAATCTGAGCCGGTTCCATCCCCAATCAGAATCAGATCTATTCCAAAGCGGTTATCAAGCCAACCCAGGTACCGAGGAAATTCAACTTGGGAAAGCACTTTCCGTTCTAGAATTCCCTCTCCTACCTTGTAAAGGACTGTTCCGATCTTTTCCCGGCCTGGATCAACGGCAAAAATCAATCTTCTCCCCCCAGCTCGGAAACCTTGAAACCAATATTTTCATTTATACTGTCACTTCGCCAGATATTTTCCGAGGCAATAACAGCAACCTCCAGGGGACCTTCTTTTTCTTTTAGCTCGTCAAGGAGTTCATAGAAAACCACAAAGTCTATTGTACCAAGGTACCCGTGGGCATCGGGTAAAATTCCACTCTCCAGGGCAGCAATTCTCAGTTCTGTAAAAATCTCTTCCAGTTCTTTTTCCAGTTCATATGGAGCCAGTTTTTGCCCCAACTCTTTGACCAGGATTATTTCTCCCTCTTCAAATACGATATAATCGGGAATCAACTGAAAACGCGCCCGCAGGTGCTCTCCTGGGGTGGCATTGTTTTCCGCTACCAGCCTCATTATAAACCGGCCCTCTCTTTGGCGGAGTTCCTGGGCTACAGCGAGGAATTCATTGGCATAGAAAACTATACTCCGGCCGGTTTCCGGATCGTGAAGTTCGACTCCCCGGGCCTGCGCGATTTCATTGGCTTCCTGGACAAAGTCCTCCATTTTCTCCCAGATAACCCTTTCGTCCTGGCCTCCTTCAATTAAGGACCAGTGAATCTGGTCTCCCCGCAGGTAAATAATATCTCCTTCTGCGTATTCCTGGTAGCGTTCCCCCAGAGCCTGGTATAAGCGGCCCAGTTCCTGGAAGCGTTCCTCGTACTCTTCTTCCATAATACTGTAAGCAGTTTCAAGGGTCTGGGTTTTTTCTTCAAGTTCTTCTACTTTTATCTCCAGCTCGCGGCGCTGCCCCAGCAGAACTTCAAGTTCTGCAGTTTGTTCATCAAAAATTCGAGTAAGGTAGGCTTTGTCATCTTCCAGCTGGGCAATCTCTTCCCTTGCAGCATCCAGCTCTTCAGAAACCTCTGCCAGTTCTTTGTTAACCTCTTCCAGTTCTCCGGTAACCTTGTTATATTCCGTGGTTACTTCCTCCAGTTCTCCGGTAACCTGCTCCAGTTCACGGTTAACTTTTAGATATTCGCTGGTTGTTTCATCAAGTTCTGTCTCAAGATTTGCTCTATCCTGGCGGATCCTTTCCAGTTCACTTTCTGTCTCTTGGATCTCCTCTTCCATTTCCCGCAGTTGAACATCCCGTTCCTGGAGTTGAAGGTCCCGTTCCTGGACCTGGAGAGAAAGAGCAGCAAGGTCGGAGAGAACCCCCTGCAGGTTAAAAATAGCGGTTCGGACATTGCGGGAAGTTGCAAGCAAAATGGTAACAGAAAGGGAGGCAATCAAAACCCCTGTAACAATAGTGATAATAACGGAGGTATGGCGGGGGCGAAGCCCGAAAAGGGATAATCTTTTCTTGCCGACCTTGCGTCCAACCCGGTCACCAAGAAAAGCAATCAAACCGCTGATAATAATAAGTCCCGCTATTAAAATCCCAGGGTAAAACATTCCCGCCCACCTCCTTTCTTAACGATCGGTAAAAAAAAGCATTACAAAACCAATAAACCCAAAAACAAAATTCTGCAGCCAGCCACCGACTACGGGGAGAATATGTCCCGCTTCAGCCAGGGCTGAACCCACAGTCATCAACATGTAATAAGCAAAAATCAAACAAACACTTACCCCCATTCCAATCGAGGTCCCGGAACGGGTTGGTTGAATTCCCAGGGGAGCAGCTAGCAGGACGATAATAAAAGAAGCTAAGGGAACGGCCCAGCGCTGGTGGTAAAAAACTTCATATTCCAGGGCTTCCCGGTTTTCTTCCCGCCGGGCAAGGATAATTTTCCGCAGTTCGCTCATGCTCATCTCCCGGGTTGGTTTGCGTCCCAGGGAAATCTGCCCGGGTGTTCGCTGGAGCTCGGGGATTCTATATTCCGAAAAAGTTCCCTGCAGAACCCTCTCCCCGGCCACAAACTGGTAGGTCCGCCCGTTAATAAAAACCCACTGCTGGTTACGCCAGAGTGCCTCTTCTGCTTCAATTACCGACATCAGGCGGCCTTCCTCGTAATTCTGGAAGATTACTTCCCGCAAAAGTTCTTTTCCATCAAAATAATGGGCATAAAAAATATAGTCAACCTTGCCTGTGGCCCGGTCCAGGGGAGCCATGTAGATATTTTCCTGCGATATGGGCATCTCCCGGTTGTAGCGGGCGTAATAGGTCAGTTCCCGCACCCTTTCCTGGGCCAGCGGAGTCACGGTTTCATTGAAGAGGATATTAACCCCTCCCAGGACCAGGGCGGCCAGAAGAACGGGGTAGGTCAGCCGCTTGATACTGACACCACCCGCCCGGAAGGCCGTTATTTCACCTTCCCGGCTCAGGCGACCAAAGGTCATTACTACACTGATCAAAACACCCATGGGCAGGGTCAAAACAAGAATCTCCGGCAAACTGAGGAAGAAAATCCTTGTAACCAGATGTAAAGGGGCGTTGTAATCAACCATCAGATTGGCCAGGGAATAAAGGACGTCAGTACCAACAAAAATTGCGGTAAAAGTTGCTATCCCGAAAAGAAACGAGGGCAGGTGCTGGCGCAAAATGTACCGGTCAAAAATTGTCATACCCCACACCTCACATCCGGAACCTTTCGCCCAGGTATATTTTCCGGGCTATTTCGCTGGTCGCTATCTCATCAGAGGATCCGGCTGTTAAAATCTGCCCCTGGTGGATAATATATGCTCTATCGGTAACCGAAAGGGTGTCCCGCACACTGTGGTCGGTTATCAGGATTCCGAAACCTTTCTCCCGCAGGTAGGTCAGCATTTCCTGGACGTCTCCCACACCAATGGGATCCACCCCGGAAAATGGTTCGTCCAGGAGAAGGAAGGAAGGTTCAGTTGCAAGGGCCCGGACTATTTCCACCCGGCGTCTCTCTCCCCCTGAAAGGGAAGAACCTTTCTGGTTGCGGAGCTGAATTACTCCGAATTCCTTCATCAGCTGTTCCGAACGCTTTTTTGCTTCGGTCTGGGGAAAATTATTGGCCTCGAAAATTGCCAGGAGGTTCTGCTCAACAGTAAGCCCCCGAAAAATTGAGGCTTCCTGGGCCAGGTAGCCGATCCCCCTCCGGGCCCGCATGTGCATGGGCAGACTGGTAATATTTTTTCCATTGAGAAAAACCCGGCCCTGTTCGGCCCGAAGCAAGCCTACGACCATATAAAAAGATGTGGTCTTCCCAGCACCATTGGGGCCCAAGAGACCAACAATTTCTCCGGGTGAAACCTCAAAACTAACTCCATCAACAACCCTTTTTCCCCGGTAACTTTTTACCAGATTTTCCGCGACTATTGACATTTAATCCTCTCCTGCAGGCAGAAAGATACGTCCCTTTTCCATGATTACCCGTTCTTCCCCGGGAGGAAGTATATAACGGACTTTTTGTCCCTCAATCCTCATTCTTTTATAATTACCGTGGACATTGCCCACGAATAAAACAAACTCTTCATCTCTAAATTCAATCCGGTCCGCCCAGATTTTTAATTCTTCATATTCCAGGTGAGCTTCTTCTTCAGCGATGAGGGTATCTCCTGCGAGATCCAGAGAAAAATTATTTCCTTCCAGATAAAAACCTTCCCTTTTTATCCATCCCGGTCCTGTAAGGTCTCCCGTCCTGTCTCCTGCCAGGGAAAGCTCTTCACCCTGCATCTCCCACTTTTCATATGAACCCTCGACAGAACCCTGGACCCAGAGGGTTTCTTTTCCCAGGTTGATTTCCATTTGATCACCCTGGACAAAAAGACCCTGCTGCTCCAGGCGGCAGGAACCTTCTACAAATAACTCTTCTTTGTCAATTTTAAATTTAGCATAATCCGCTGTAATTTGCAAATCCGGGCCTGTTATTACTACATTTCCCCTGGCTTCAACTATCTCATTAATAACATCCCAGTCAATTTCATCCCCATCAATAATATAATCTTCCGCAGCGTTCACGGGAAAAGCCAAAAGAAGAATTATAAGGCCCCAAAGCAAATTACGGAGTTTCAACTCCATCACCTTCTCTCTTTAAATAAAGCCGGGAATCTCCCCGCAGGTAAATTAATTCCATTTCATCCCGTAATTCAACTTTCTCTCCCTGCCCCGAAAAACCTTCCCCCTGAATGAAAACTCCGCCTCCACCGTAAAGGGTGGGATCTCCCCCGTACCATTCCAAAAAGCCCATCTCCATTGTGTAAAGAGGATTTCGCAGGACAACATTTTCTTCCAGCCGCAAATATTCCGGGTCCATTTCTAAATAACCGAGGTCGGCTTCGACCTCGTAGAAACCCTCCGTCTCCAGCCCTTTGAATTCGCCCCACACTCCGGTTAAATCCATGTAAGTCCCATCAGGACTTTCCACCAGCAGATCCCCCCGCAATTCAAGCCCGAGACCATCCTCCTGGGGCGGAAGAAATAGCTGGAAGTTTTCTACCTCCCGGCGGGGCAGTTCTATCTCTTCTTCCGGTTCAGGAGGAGTGAGATCAACCGGCTGGAACAAAAAATATATTCCTGCCCCTAAAAGGACGAGAAAAATGACTGTCAAAGCCAGAACCTTTTTTTTCATGACTTCACCGCCTTTGCCCGCCTTTCTCTCCAGCGCGGCCTTAAGGCAAGCCAGGCTGTGGGGTCATTTCTGATTTCCTCGGCAAGATGTTCATTTAGTTCTTCCAGAATTTCCTGGACAGTTCGCCCCTCGGTCACAATAGGTTCTTTGATTACCACCAGGTGCCTGTCATGGGGCAGGTAGCGGATGGCCACCGGTAAAAGGGGGCAGGAAAATTTCTGGCTTAATACTGCAGCCCCCGGAAAAGTAGGAGTTGTCCGCCCACAGAAATTTACTTTTTCTCCCCGCGCTCCTGCATATTCGTCCATCATTACCAGGAGCACTTCGCCCCGCTTTAGAACCTGAAAAACTTCCCTTAGACCCAGGCCTTTCTGGAAAATTAGGCCGAGGCCCAGGTTTTCCCGCAATTGATTTATCAATTTATCGGTCCGGGGGAGTTTCTGTTCTTTAATTATGGAGTGCACGGGATATCCTTTTTTCCCGATTGAAATCAGCTTCAACTCCCAGTTGCCAATATGTCCCCCTGCCATGATTACACCTTTATTTTCTGCATAAGCCTTTTTTAAATTATCCAGCCCCCAGAATTCAACTTTGTCGGCAAATTTTTTTTCCTTCCAGCCGGGAAGAAGGAAAAACTCCCCCAGGGTCCTCCCCAACCGCATTAAATTTCTTCTGACCATTTCTGGCTGGAACCTGTTTTTTCCCAGGACCTGCTTCAAATTATCAGCAACAATGACCCTTTTTCTGGGACTAAATTTGAATATCAACCAACCGAAAATTTCTCCAAACCGGTAAGTAAAACTATCGGGTAAAACCCGGGAGATTAACAGTAAAGAGCGCAGGAAAAAATAAATTGTGGTATCTCCGGGTTTCAATAAGGCCACCTCCCCTGCCCCTTTAGGAGCAGTTCAACCACTTCTCTTACAGCCCCACGGCCTCCGCTCCTCCCAGTTATATAATGGGCCACGGCTTTTAGCTCTGGAGCACCGTTGGGAACTGTAACTGCAAGACCCACTTTTTCCATAAGGTAAAGGTCATTCAGGTCATCCCCGATATAGCCTACCTGTTCAAAAGAGAGGTTTTCTTTCTGCAGGATTTCTTTCATCCGGCCCAGCTTATCCCTTATTCCCAGGTGAACATCATCCAGCCCCAGTTCTTCGGCTCGGCTAATTACCGATTGAGATGATTTCCCAGTTATTATCGTGACTAAAAGGCCCTGCTTTTGGGCTAGTTTCATTCCCAGGCCATCATGGGCATGGAAGGCTTTCATTTCTTCACCCTTGCCCCCTACATATAGCAGGCCGTCAGTAAGGACACCATCAACATCGCAGGCCAGGAGTTTAATTTTTTTCACCCGTTCCAGTAAATCTTTTTCCATTACCCTCACCTCAGACAACACCCGCCTGGAAAAGGTCCTGGTAATTCACAAGCCCAAGGGGGCGTCCTTGTTTATCAACCACCGGGAGGTGGCCAATCTCCCTCTCTTCCATGATTCTAACTGCTTCTGCGGCAAGTTTTTTTTCGTCAATCCTCATGGGATCAGCAGTCATAATTTCCTCGGCGGTCCTGGCCATAATATCCCGCCCCTCCCGGGACAGGCTTCGCCGAATATCCCCATCGGTAATAATCCCGACCAGGAGCCCTGCTTCATCAACAACGCTGACCGCTCCCATTCGACTTGAAGTCATGGCCAGGAGAGCTTCGTCTATAGTGGCTTCGGGAGAAACTCTGGGGTTTCTCTCCCTGACTTTTAAAACATCGGAAACTCTCAAAAGCAGCCTGCGGCCCAGTCTACCACTGGGGTGGAACCGGGCAAAATCCTCTTCGCTAAAATCCCGGGCTTTCAAAAGGGCCATGGCCAGGGCATCTCCCAGAGCCAGGGTTGCAGTACTGGAAGCAGTTGGAGCAAGACCGAGGGGACAGGCCTCCTCCCTCACCGGAACCAGGAGCGCGATATCACTTTCCTGCCCCAGGCGGGAATCATTCCGACTGCAAAAAGAAATCAACCGGGCCCCCAATCTTTTAACAACAGGAACCAGGTCCAGGAGTTCTTCTGTTTCTCCCGAGTGAGAAAGGGCGATAAAAATATCATTCCTGGTTACAACGCCCACGTCTCCATGCAGGGCGTCTGTAGGGTGCAGAAAAAAAGCCGGGGTGCCAGTACTGGCCAGGGTAGCGGCAATCTTTCTCCCGATCAAACCGCTCTTGCCAACTCCGCTTACAATAACCCGTCCTGAATTTTCCAGGATCATTTCTACAATTCTCACGAAGTCCTCACCTAGCTTTTCGCGCAGGTCCAGAACTGCTTCCCCTTCTATAGTCAGAACGCGCCGGGCTTCCTCCAGAATCATTTTCCCACCTCCCGCCGGGCATTATCAATGGCAGTAACTTCTTTTAAAATTCCTTCCAGCTTATCCAGGGGAATCATATTGGGACCGTCGCTTTTTGCCTGCTCCGGGTTGTCGTGGACTTCCAAAAACAGGGCATCGATCCCCACTCCTGCCGCCCCGCGGGCAAGGTGGGGAGCCATGGTCCAGTCCCCTCCCGAAGCTCCACCGGCTCCACCGGGCATTTGGACGCTGTGGGTGGCATCAAAAACAATCGGGTAACCCGTTTCCCGCATGATCACCAGGGAACGCAGGTCAACAACAAGGTTGTGGTAACCAAAAGTGGTTCCCCTTTCCGTGAGCAAAATTTTCTCGCAACCTCCCTGTTCCAGCTTACCCACGACATGGGCCATATCTCCGGGGGCCAGAAACTGCCCCTTTTTTACATTAACCGCAAGGCCGGTACCCGCTGCCGCAAGGAGCAGGTCAGTCTGCCGGCACAAAAAAGCAGGTATCTGGATAACATCTACGAACCGGGCAGCAAGTTCTGCTTCCTGGGGGGAGTGGACATCGGTTAAAACCGGAAAGCCGGTCCCATTTTTTATTTCTTGTAAAATCTTCAGCCCCCCTTCCGGGCCCGGCCCCCGGAAGGAATTGATTGAGGTGCGATTGGCCTTGTCGTAGGACGACTTAAAAACATAGGGAATTCCCAGGTTTCGAGCAATTTCTCCTATAGAGTGGGCCATAAAAAAGGCGTGTTTCCGGCTTTCAATAACACAGGGCCCGGCGATGAGCAGGAGGGGAGCACCACCACCTGCATGGATATTCGGAGTTATTTCTACTTTCTTCATAGCTTTTCTTCCTCCCTGAGAATACCTGTTACCACGTCCAGATCACTGGGGCGGTCCACACCGATAGTCCGGTGCTGGGTATAAACCACGCCCATGCAGTAACCGTGTTCCAGGACCCGGAGCTGCTCCAGGCTTTCTCTCTGTTCCAGCGGGGTCCTGGGCAGCAGGGGAAAACGGAGCAGAAAATCCCTGCGGAATCCGTAAAACCCGAGATGGAGCAGGGAACTGGCTCCCTGACTGTTCCAGGGAAAGGGAATTGGAGCCCGGGAAAAATAAAGCGCATAGTTCCTGATATCGGTTACCACTTTAACCCGATGCGGGTCTTCCAGGTCCTTTCCCTGCAAATCGGTAGCAAGGGTTGTCATGTGCACGTTTTCATCGTTAAAAAGTGGCGCCAGCAGGTCTTCCAGCATTTCCGGGCGGACCAGGGGCTCATCCCCCTGGACATTGATGATGAAATCTGCATCCAACTCCCCTACTACCTCTGCGAGGCGATCTGTTCCAGTGGGGTGTTCGGAAGCAGTCATTACTGCCTCCCCACCAAATTCCTGGACAGCCCTTTTAATTCTCCGGTCGTCGGTAGCCACCAGGACCCGGTCCAATAGTTTACACCTGGCAGTTCTCCGGTAAACCCATTCAATCATGGGGCGGTCCAGAAGGGGCACCAGCGGTTTACCGGGAAAACGAGTCGACCCATATCGAGCCGGAATAATCGCAACAACTTTTTTACTCATCAGTGTTTCTCTCCTCGGTAAAAATTTGGTTAATTTTTTCTTCCAGGATCTCTTTTCCTTCGTTGATTTCAGCCTCAATCCCCAACACCCATAGACCCATCTCCTGGCCGGCAATTAGGTCCTTGAGTTCATCGGGAAGCCCTACAATATCCTTTTCGGTAGTGATAATCATTTCTGCCCCCCGCATAAAAGCCATAGAGAAAATTTCCAGGAGTTCCTCCTGGGTATAGCGGTGATGGTCGGGGAAACGCAACCGGAGGACCAGTTCGGCTCCCATGCTTTCCAGGGTCCGCTCAAAAGAAGCAGGATCTCCAATTCCGGAAAAAGCTATTACTTTCTTTTTGTTCAGGGTCAGGCCTCTTTCTTTCTCCCCGGTAAAATCACGAAGCCACACGGGCCTGTGCCGGGCCTGGATGATTTTGCCCTTCTTTCCCAGGAGGCGTTTTAATTTTTCCAGGACCCTTTCCCGGCGTTTTAAGGGTAAATAGTCTGCCTTGGTCAAAATAATTATATCTCCCCGCCTTAAAGACCAGCGGTGTTCCCGCAGAAGCCCTCGCGGAAAAATATATCCATAGCCAAAGGGATTTGTCGCATCAATAGCAATAATATCAAGGTCTCTCTCCAGGTTCCGGTGTTGAAAACCATCATCCAGAATAAGGGCATCAACCCCCAGTTCCTCGACAGCATACTGACCGGCTATATAACGGCTGGCTCCAATAATGACCGGGACCTCCGGCAGTTGAGTAGCCAGCATCAGGGCTTCTTCGCCTGCCTGCTCGGAACCCATAAGAATGGAGTGCCCATCGGAAACAACGGCATACTCCCCTGTGAATGACCCTTTATAACCCCGGATTAAGATTGCAGGAACAAGCCCTTTTTGCCTGATTAAATCTGCGACCAATCTAACCAGGGGAGTTTTTCCGGTCCCCCCGATGGTAATATTGCCAATGCTGATAACGGGTATTTTAAGCTTCCTGCGGGGTAAAAACCTGATTCTATATAATAAATTACGAAGCAAAATTACAAGGCCATAAAAATATGAGGCCAACAGGAGAAAAAAGAGAGCAATTGGGACCAAGGGACCTTTTTTCTTGCCCTGGAGGAGCCTTAAATAATTATTTTTCCAGTTCTGTTTTTTTTGCATGAGTTGGGCCCGTTTAAGCCCTCCACCTCCTCTGGTCTTTATTATCTATTAATTGAGCCTGGCAGAGGTGAAAATACCTGCCTCTGCGGGCCATTAGTTCTTCGTGGGTTCCTCTTTCTTTAATCTGCCCTTCTTCTAAATACAGGATCTGATCAGCCCGGCGCACAGTAGAAAGGCGGTGTGCTATAACAAAGGTTGTCCTGTTTTCCATGAGCCGGTCCAGCGCTTCCTGGACCAGAGCCTCCGATTCCACATCCAGGCTGGAGGTAGCCTCATCCAGGATTAAAAGGCGGGGATTCCTTAACAGGGCCCGGGCAATAGCAACCCGTTGTTTTTCTCCTCCGGATAATCTGCTGCCCCGCTCTCCCAGGAGGGTTGAATAACCCTGGGTAAGTTTTTGAATAAACCCGTGGGCATTTGCAGCTTTTGCTGCTTCCTCAATTTCTTCTTCAGTAGCGTCTCTTTTCCCATAACTAATATTTTCAGTAACGCTTCCGGAAAAGAGAATAATGTCCTGGGGAACAATGGCCAGGTTTTTCCGCAGCGAAGCAATTTTTATCTCCCGAATATCCCGCCCATCGAGCAGGATCTGGCCAGAATCCGGATCGTAAAAGCGGGGGATTAAGTCCACCAGAGTTGATTTGCCCGCTCCACTGGGACCGACTATGGCCATAACCTGTCCCGGATCCGCCCTTAAATTAATGTTTTCCAGGGAAAATTCTCCCCCAGGATAGGCAAAAGAAACGTCCCGAAAAACAACCTCCCCTCTAACCTCCTTTAAATCTACTGCACCAGGGCTGTCCTTTACCTGGACTACCTCGTCCTGGAGTTCAAAGACTCTTTCCCCTGCTGCCAGGGCCTGCTGGATTTTCTGGACCAGTTTGCTCAGAGATTTTATCGGGGTCCCGATAATGGTCAGGTAACCGAAGAAGGCAACCAGTTCACCGGGGGTAAGGTTCCCCCGCATAACCTCCAGCCCACCGTACCATAAAACCGCGATAAAACCAAGGGCAGTCATGGTTTCCACCAGGGGAGAAAGAAGTGCACCCAGTTGGGCATTTTTCATGTGGAACCGGTAATTAGACTCGTTTTCCCGGGAAAATCTCTCTACCTCTTCCTTTTCCATCCCGAAGGATTTAACAACCCGGACCCCGCTGATTGTTTCCTGTAAGACTGAAGTTATATCGCCCATTTTGGCCTGGGCTTTTCTGCTGATCCCTCTGATCCGTTGGGAAAAATGGTTAAAAGCCCAAACAATCGGGGGCAGGACAATCATGGTAAAAAGAGTCAGCTGCCAGTGGAGGTAAAAGAGGTACCCAACAATTGCGATCAGGGTAATCCCCTGGTTAAAAACGCTTACGGTTCCACTGACGATGACGTTTTGAATCAGGTTAATATCATTGGTCAATCTTGCCACCAGCTGGCCGGTATTGTGAGTCTGGTAATAACTCATGCTTAAATCCTGCATTCTGGTATAGGTATCCCCGCGCAGGTCTCTTACGGCACGTTGCCCCACCTGGGCGGTTAGGTAACCCTGGAGATAATAAAAAACACCTTTTAAAACGAATAGTCCCAGCATGATCAGAGCAACTATGTTCAGCATGGTTAGCCCGTCGTCATTAATTGCATAAACCAGGGTATCAACAAAACTTCCGAAAAATCTTACCACTAAAACCGTGCAGAGCGCGTGCAGGCCCATGGCAATTATTCCAATAAAAAGCCGTCCTTTATAAGGATTTAAATAGGAAAGGAGCCTTTTTCCAACGCCCATTATGTTTCCCTCCTGCCGGCAGCCAGTAATTCGGCCACCCTTCCCGGTGTATCTTCCAGTTCAAGCATTGATTGCACCCGGGAAAGTTTTTCCAAAACTTCCCTGTACCTATCGGGTTTCAGGATTTCAATTGCAGCCTCGGCCAGATTTTGGGCAGTAAAATCTTCCTGCAAAAGTTCCGGCAAAAAGCGTTCACCCAGAACCAGGTTGGGAAGCCCAATAGAATCAACCCTGGCCATCCGCTTGCCCAGCCAGAAAGTCAGGCGGTCGGTGTGGTAAACGATAACCAAAGGGGTTCCCAGTAAAGCGGATTCCAGGGTTACCGTGCCTGAAGCCGCCAGGGCAAGGGCTGCTTGCCCTGTAATTTCCCGGGTTTTCCCCTCAACAATCTCAATCCCCGCCTCCCGGGCCGGCTGGAAAAGTTCCCCCGCCAGACCCGGTGCCCGGGCGAGAATAAAGCGCAGTTCGGGCTTTTTCTGCTTCAAGATAGCTACCGCTTTAGCCATTACCGGCAAAATATCCTTCAATTCCTGGGTTCGGCTCCCGGGAAGAACTGCAATCAGGTCTTTTTCTTTTTTTACTACCGGGGTTAGTTCCTGGGCCAGGGGGTGGCCTACGTAATGGGTTTCAACCCCAAAATCCCGGTAAATATCGGCTTCCTGGGGAAAAATACAGGCAACCTTTATTCCCCGCCGGGCCAGAAAACCGGCCCGCCAGCGCCCCCAGAACCATACCCCCGGCGGGATATAATGGAGGACTTCGATTCCCCTCCGCCGCAAAAGCGAACCGAGGTACATGTTAAACCCGCTGCTGTCAACAAGGAGTGCTTTTTTTATTCCCATTCCCTCGGCCCTTCTTGCTGTCCTCCGGGCGAGGGCCAGCAGGAAAAAAAGATTTCCAACTGCTCCCTTAACTCCAAAAGTACTGCGGTCCAGGGGGTTTTCCCAGATGGAAACGCCAGCCTTCTCCAGGGCTTCTCCCCCGAGCCCGCAGAGGAATTCGGGGTTATATTCCTTTAATTTTTCGGCAACCTGGGCTGCATAGTAATCGCCTGAGACTTCCCCGGCAACAATCAGATATCCGCCCAATCCCCTACCTCCTCAGCCACAATCAGCAGGTGGTTTTCTTCTGCCTTTTTTAAAAGGTTCGGTCCATCAAGGAGCATAACCCTGCCCGCTTCCAGGACGAGAGCGCGAGCCTTTATTTTAATTAATAATTCGAGGGTATCAGGCCCTACAACGGGCTGTTCGATCTGGCGGTAATCCTCCCGCCAGCCAACCTTGGCTACCACAATTCCCTCTCCGGCCAGTTCATGGGCCCTCATTATGGTCCGGTCAGTTCCCTCCATGGCTTCTACTGCAACAACCACGCCCTTCTTTACGGCTACGGTCTGGCCTATTCCCAGTTTGCTTAACTGCTGGGCCCGCTTCAGGGCCAGTGCAAGATCTCCCTTTAAATCATCATCTGGGGCACTACCGGTTAAAATTCCGGGAGAGGGAATAAAGTCCTGGAGGAACTCCTTCTGGGGCCGGACCCTGATCCCCTTTTTCTCCAGGTCACCAACCAGTATATTAATTATTTCTTCTTCGCTGCGGTTGCGAACTGCCCCCAGCAGGCGAAACAAATTTTTGCCCCGGCCCAGGGCCTGGAATAATAATTTTTTATCAAATCTTCCAGCAGCGGAAATTTCCTTTAGGCCTTCCTGCTGCAATAGATCAAGGAAATGCTGCCAGTCAATCCTTTCCAGGCGCTGAAAACCATCTGCAATCGATTCCAGGTTCTCTGCTCCGGGAAGAGCCAGGACAATCACATTATAACCCCTGGCCCGGGCGGAGTTTATCCAGAGCCGGGGCATTTCTCCTGTCCCTGCAAGAAGGCCAATTTTTTTCATCAGTCGTTTTCCTCCGCTGCTTTTTTAATTATTCCCCTGCTGCTGTTTTCAATAAAGCTGGCCATCCTTGTACATTCGGGAAATACCCCCAGCTCAGTATTGATTCTCTCCAACGCCTGCCCTGTATTCAAACCGGAACGGTACAGGTAT